>Ga0316191_10000184_pt1 | contig 36386 bp, 25 predicted proteins | sample Eddworburr2cm_MG_FD_204928 | JGI IMG/M metagenome (GOLD analysis project Ga0316191, IMG submission 204928) | Coastal sediment microbial communities from Maine, United States - Eddy worm burrow 2 cm | ecosystem: Environmental > Aquatic > Marine > Coastal > Sediment | place: USA: Maine...
GTGGCCGCGCTCTTCGGTGTGGTCTACGTGGGCGTCGGCCTGGCCGGTCAGCAGTTTCTCTTCGGGGTCGTCATTCCGTACGTCGCCATCGTCGTGCTCCTGGTCGGCCTGGTTTACCGGGTCCTCCAGTGGGCCGGCGCACCGGTCCCGTTCCGTATCCCGACGGTGTGCGGCCAGCAGAAGTCCCTGCCGTTCATCAAGCACAGCCGCTTTGACAGCCCCGCCAGCGGCCTTCAGGCGGCGGGTCGGATGGCGCTCGAGGTCCTGCTGTTCCGCTCGCTGTTCCGAAACACGCGGGTCGGACTGACCCCGACGCAGCGCGTCATCCATCAGTCCGACAAGCTGCTGTGGGCGGGGGCGCTCGCGTTTCACTGGTGCCTGCTGCTGATCCTGTTGCGGCACCTGCGCTACTTCCTCGAGCCGGTTCCCGCCCTGGTCCTGTTCCTCGAGCAGCTCGACGGGTTCTTTCAACTCACCGCGCCGACCTTCCTGCTGAGCAGCGCATTGATCGGAGCCGCGCTGCTGTTCCTGCTCGGCCGTCGGTTGCTCGACCCGCAGGTGCGCTTCATCTCGTTGCCGGCCGACTACTTCCCTTTGTTCCTGCTGCTCGGGATCGTCGGGTCCGGGATCTTCATGCGCTACGTCACCAAGACCGATCTGCTCGCGGTGAAGCAGCTCTCGGTCGGTCTGGTCACCTTGCGACCGATCGTGCCCGAGAGCGTCGGGCTGCCGTTCTATTTCCACCTCTTCCTGGTCAGTTGTCTGTTCGCCTACTTCCCGTTCAGCAAGCTGATGCACCTCGGCGGGGTCTTTCTCAGCCCGACGAGGAATCTCGCCAACAACAATCGCATGCGCCGCCACGTCAACCCCTGGAACCCGGAGGTGGAGGTCCACACCTACCAGCAATGGGAGGACGAGTTCCGGGACAAGCTGAAGGCGGCCGGGATCGCGCTCGACGGAGAGTGAGTGATGGACAAGTCACCTCAGGAGTTGCTGCAGATCGAGCTGAATCCTCGCAAAGGCGATTGGTTGGACCCATCGCTCGACTTCGAGGCGCGACGGGGGAGCTGGAGCTACCCCGGATCGATAAAGGCGCTGAACTACATGGGGTTTCCCAACCCCCGGGCGTGGTCGCCGACCGACGACGACTGGAAGCTTCCCGATAACTGGCGCCAGATCATCCACGACGGCCTCAAGGAGCGCCTGTCGAAGTACCGCAGCCTCCGGGTGTTCCTCGACTGCTGCGTACGCTGCGGGGCCTGCGCCGACAAGTGCCACTTCTTCATCGGCTCCGGCGACCCGAAGAACATGCCCGTCCTGCGCGCCGAGCTACTGCGGTCGGTCTACCGTAACGACTTCACCACCGCCGGCCGGATCCTGGGTAAGGTGGCGGGCGCCCGCAAGCTGACCCCCGACGTGTTGAAGGAGTGGTACTACTACTTCTTCCAGTGCACCGAGTGCCGCCGGTGCTCGGTTTTTTGCCCCTACGGTATCGACACCGCCGAGATCACGATGTTGGTCCGCGAGCTGCTCAACCTCGTGGGGCTGAACATCAACTGGGTCGTCGAGCCGGTGGCCAACTGCCACCGCACGGGGAATCACCTCGGCATCCAGCCTCACACCTTCAAGGACAACGTCGAGTTCCTGTGCGAAGAGCTCGAAGAGACGACCGGCATCAAGGTCAACCCGTCGATCAATCGCAAGGGCGCCGAGATTCTGTTCATCATTCCCTCGGCCGACTACTTCGCCGACCCGGGCATCTACACCTTCATGGGCTATTTGCTGTTGTTCGAGCACATCGGGCTCGATTACACCCTCAGCGCTTACGCTTCGGAGGGCGGCAACTTCGGCCTTTTTACCTCCCACGAAACGATCAAGCGGCTCAACTACAAGATCTACGCCGAGGCCAGGCGCGTCGGTGCGAAGTGGATCCTGGGAGGGGAGTGCGGCCACATGTGGCGGGTGCTGCACCAGTACATGGACACCATGAACGGACCGGCCGACTTCTTGCAGGTTCCGGTCTCGCCGATCACCGGCACGCGTTTCGACAACGCGGCGTCCACCAAGATGGTTCATATCTGCGAGTTCACCTCCGATCTGATCCACCACAACAAGCTCAAGCTCGATCCCAGTCGGAACGACAAGTGGATACCGACGTTTCACGACTCCTGTAACCCCAGCCGGGCGATGGGCCTCATCGAGGAGCCCCGCTACGTCCTGCGCAACGTCTGCAACACCTTCCACGAGATGCCCGAGAACACGATCAAGGAGCAGACCTTCTGCTGCGGCGGTGGGGCGGGCCTGGGTAACGACGAGAACATGGAGATGAGGATGCGTGGAGGCCTTCCCAGGGCCAACGCCGTCAAGCACGTCCACGAGAAGCACGGCGTCAACCTGCTGACCTGCGTTTGCGCCATCGATCGCGCCACGTTGCCCCCCCTGATGGAGTACTGGGTGCCGGAGGTCAAGGTCTCCGGCGTTCACGAGCTGGTGGGCAACGCGCTGGTGATGCAGGGGGAGAACGAGCGAACCACGGATCTACGCGGCGAGCCACTGGTCGAGCCGCGCGCCGAGCCGGAGGTCGAGCACGATGCATGACAGGGGCAGGATCATCCTGGGGTTGTTGGTGTTCCTCGCGCTGATCACGTTTCCCATCTGGTACAACCTGATCAGTGGCCAAGAGTCTCGCCCACCCGAGATCGAGCTTCCCGCGGGCGAGACCCTGTGTGTGGCGGATCGCGAGTTCATGCGCACGGAGCACATGCAGCTGCTCATGGACTGGCGAGATGAGGTCGTCCGTGGCGATCGGAGGATCTACACCGCTTCGGACAACCGCACGTTCCCGATGAGCCTTTCCGGCACGTCGAGAACCGAGCACGGCGGAAGCTGTATGAGCTGTCATGACAACAAAGACAAGTTCTGTGACCGCTGCCATGACTACCTCGCCGTGAAGCCCTACTGCTGGGACTGCCATGTCGAGCCGAAGGGGGGCCAGTGATGGCAATCAAGCGGAGGGATTTCTGCTGGTTGGCCGGGCTGTCGGTGGTCGGTGCGGCGTCGGGCAAGGTTCTGTCCGTCGGCGCAGAGGAGACGAGCGGCTCGGGGTCCACCCTGATCGGCGAGCCGCTGCTCGGCAAGCGCTGGGCCATGGTCGTCGACCTGCAGGCCTGTCGCAAGGAAGAGGGCTGCCGCGATTGCATCAAGGCCTGCCACGCGACCCACAACGTCCCCGACCTCGACGATCCCGATGAAGAGGTCAAGTGGATCTGGAAAGAGAAGTTCCATCACGCGTTTCCCGACCAGGAGCACGAGTACCTGCGCCACGACCTGCGCCACGAAGAGATTCTCGTGTTCTGCAACCATTGCGATAACCCGCCGTGCACGCGGGTTTGCCCCACGCAGGCCACGTGGAAACGCCCCGATGGGATCGTGATGATGGATTGGCACCGCTGCATCGGGTGCCGCTACTGCGTCGCCGCCTGTCCGTATGGATCGCGGAGCTTCAACTGGAGGGATCCGCGGCCGTTCATCGACGAGACCCGGACCGACTTTCCCACCCGGACGCGCGGGGTCGTGGAGAAATGCACCTTCTGCGACGAGCGCCTGGCCCAGGGCCGGCCGCCGGCGTGCGTCGAGTCCTGCGAGAGCAAGTGCCTGATCTTCGGCGATCTGGAGGATGCCGACTCCGCGGTCCGGGAGGCCCTGCGGACCCGTCATGCCATCCGGCGCAAGCCCGGTCTGGGAACCCAGCCGGAAGTCTACTACCTGGTGTGAGGTCGAGATGATCGAAAAAGCGTTGACCGGGGGGCGCGGATACTGGATCTGGATCGCCTGCACACTGTCGGCGATCGCCGCCGGAGCCTATTGCTACGTGCTGCAGCTCAACACCGGTCTGGGAATCACCGGATTGAGTCGTGACATCACCTGGGGCTTCTACATCGCCCAGTTCACCTTCCTGGTGGGCGTGGCGGCATCGGCGGTGATGGTGGTGCTGCCGTACTACCTCCACGACTTCAAGGTCTTCGGGCGGATCGCGATCCTCGGCGAGTTCCTGGCGATTGCGGCAGTGAGCATGTGCATGCTGTTCATCATGGTCGACCTGGGACAGCCGGGTCGCGCGTTCAACATGATCCTCCACCCCTCGCCACGCTCGATTCTCTTCTGGGACATGATCGTCCTCAACGGCTACCTGGTCCTCAACGTTCTCATTTCGAGAGCCAGTCTCAATGCGGAACGCAACGGCGAGGCCCCGCCGGCATGGGTGAAGCCGTTGATCATCCTGTCGATTCCATGGGCCATCAGCATCCACACGGTCACGGCATTCATCTACTCCGGGCTCGCCGCGCGCCCGTTCTGGATGACCGCGATCCTGGCCCCGCGGTTCCTGGCGTCGGCGTTCTCTTCCGGACCCGCGCTGCTGATCCTGGTGTGCCTGTTTCTCCGGCGCGTCACGCGGTTCGATGCCGGCTGGGAGGCGATCCGGAAGCTGGCTATCATCGTCACCTACGCGGTGCTGGCCAACATCTTTTTCGTCCTGATGGAGTTCTTTACCGCGTTCTACAGCGCGATACCGGAGCACGTCGAGCACTTCACCTACCTGTACGTCGGGCTGGATGGGCATCGGGAGCTGGTGCCCTGGATGTGGCTCTCCGCCGCGCTGGTGCTGGTGGCGGCCGTACTGCTGGTGAACCCTCGGCTACGCGACCGTCAAGGGCTGTTGACCTTCGCCTGCGTCGCCGTCGTGCTCTCGATCTGGATCGAGAAGGGCCTGGGAATGATCGTCACCGGCTTCGTTCCCTCCCCGCTGGGCGAGGTAACCGGTTATGCCCCAACACTTCCGGAGTTTCTCATCACGATGGGGATTTACGGGATCGGCGCGTTGCTGATCACCGTGTTCTACAAGGTCACGCTCTCGGTGCGGGGCCAGGTAAAGGCGTGACCTCCGGAAATGGAGACGGGGCGTGGGCGATGATCGGCGATCGGTACTGGTGGTGGGGGCTTCTGCGGCCGGCCTCCGCTGCGCCTGTCGCCTCGCTCGCCTGAAGCCCGACTGGACTACCCGGGTCATCGAGGCTCGGGAGGTGTTCTCGTTCGCCGCCTGCGGCCTACCCTACGTGCTGTCCGGTGACATCGGCGAGCCGGCGTCGCTCCGCCGCACCGACTACGGCGCGATCCGGGATAGCGACTACTTCTCGCGGGTCAAGGGAGTGGAAGTGCTCGTCGGTCGCCGCGCGGTGGCGCTGGACGTCGCCCGGCGCCGGCTGACGGTCGGAGGCCCGGACGGAGCCGAGGATCTTCCGTGGGACGATCTCGTTCTGGCCACCGGGGCCAGACCGCTTCGATTGACGGGCCAGGCCGACCATCCGCGCGTGGTGAGCTTTCACGTCTGGGAAGACGTCGAGCCGCTGACGCGCGCGCTGGCCAGTGGCGAGATCGAACGGGTGGCGGTGGTCGGCGCGGGCCTGGTCGGGTGTGAGCTGGCGGAGGCATTCCGCTCGCTGTGGGGCGCCGAGGTGGTCGTGATCGAAGCGGCCGAGACGCCCTTGCCGCGAGTCCTGGATCCCGACCTCGGTGCGTGCGTCGCTCGCCACCTGCGTGACAACGACGTTCGGCTGTTGCTGGACTCTCCGGTGGAGCGAATCCGGGCCGACGATGACCGGGTGTCTCTTACCGCGGGAGGTGAAACCGTCGAGTCCCAGGTGGTGGTCGTGGCCATCGGCGTGGAACCCGCCGTCGAGCTGGGCCGTGACGCGGGTCTCGAGCTGGGGCCCGGCGGGGCGATCGTCGTGGATTCGCGAATGGCGACCTCCGTGCCCCACGTCTGGGCGGCGGGGGATTGCGCGACCGTCCAACACGCGGTGACGGGGGATCGCGACTACATGCCCCTGGGCTCTCTGGCCAACCGCCAGGGACGCACCCTGGCCAACGTCCTGGCCGGCCGCTCCGACGCCTTCCCGCCGGTGGCGGGTGCAGTGGCCGTGAAGGTCTTCGATCGCAACGTTGCCGCTACCGGTTGCACGAAGTCCTCGGCGCTCGACCGGGGCCTGACCGCGCAATCGGCCCGGGTGACCACGCTGGACCGGCCGCATTACTGGCCTGAGGCCAAGGAGATCCACCTCGAGCTGGTCTACGAGATCCCTTCGTGCCGGGTGCTGGGCGTGCAGGCCGTCGGAGAGGGCGAGGTGGCCAAGCGCGTCGACGTTGCAACCCAGCTCATCGCGCGCGGCGCGACCCTGAACGACTTCGCCCACGTCGAGCAGGCTTACGCTCCACCCTACGCACCCGCGATCGAGCCGCTGGCACTGGCTGCGATGGTGGCCGAAAACCAGGTCGAGGGCGTCGAGTCCGTGTCTCCCCGCGAGGGGTGGGGCGAGCACGCCGTCCTCGACGTGCGCTCACCCGACGAGGTCGAGACGCGGCCCGTCGACGCCGATCGACTGATCCGGATACCCCTCGAAGAGCTGAGGGAGCGTCTGGGAGAGCTGGACGATTCCGTGGAATGGGTAATCTGTGAGCGGGGAACCCGCTCGGCGGAGGCCGTGCGCCTTCTCCTCCGCCACGGTCTTCGCGCACGCTATCTCGGCGGCGGCCTTCATTGGAGGGGCGCGACGGGTAACGGCGCCGATACGCGACGCGTCGGTCGCGTCCGACAATCGTGAAACCGGCGAGACCGGGAGGGACGTCATGTTTCCAGTGATGCTGAGGGTGAAGGATCGGCAGTGCCTCGTCGTCGGCGGCGGCGGTGTCGCACTCAGAAAGGCCCAGTCCCTCGTGGCCGAAGACGCCCGGGTCACCGTCGTGGCACCCGAGGCCGTGGAGCCACTTCGGGAGATGGCCCATCGCGGCCAGCTGACGCTTGAGATACGGCCCTACCGGGAGGGCGAGGCGGCGAGCTATACGCTGGTGTTCACCGCCACGGACAACCGGGAAGTCAACCGCCGGGTCTACACCGACGCCGACAGCGCCGGCGTTTGGGTCAACGCGGCCGACGACCCCGAGCTGTGCAGCTTTCATCTCCCGGCACGGGTCCGCCGAGACCCGCTCCAGCTGGCCGTTGCATCGGCAGGGGAAGCGCCCTTCGCCGTCCGTAGGGTCCGGCAGCTCCTGGAAGGGCGTTTCGGTCCCGAGTGGGGAGAATGGGCGGACGCCGCGGCCCGCTTCCGCACCCTCGTGCGCGATCTGGAGCTCGAGCCCGCCGAACGCGAGGCCTGCTTCGATCGCTTTTTCGACGCGACGGTGGATCGCGAGCGCCTGTCGGCACGGGTGCCGACACTGGCCGAGGAACGAACCTGGCTGGTTCGGCCCACCGCCACCCACGCGGGGGGCAGGCCCGCTCCTCGGGACCCGTCGCCCGTGCAGGACGAGCCGGCGGCGACCCTTGCTCCCGGTCTGGTGTCGCTGGTCGGGGCGGGCCCGGGGTGCGCCGGTCTCTTGACGCTTCGGGGGTGGCAGCGATTGATGGAAGCGGACGCGGTGGTCTACGACCGGCTTGCCGCGGGTGTGCTGCCGTGCGGACTCCCGTCTCGAATCGAGCTCCACTGTGTGGGAAAGACGTCCGGCCGTCACCCGGTACCCCAGGAGGAGATCAACGCGCAGCTGGTTCGGCTGGCCCGTGAGGGCAAACGCGTGGTCCGGCTCAAAGGAGGCGACCCCTACGTCTTCGGGCGCGGCGGGGAAGAGCTCGGGATGCTGGATGCCGAGGGAATTCCCTTCGAGGTGGTTCCCGGGGTCACGTCCGGCGTCGCCGCCCCGGGATGGATGGGGGTTCCCGTGACCTACCGTGGCGAAGCGGTGGCGGTCACCTTGCTCACGGCCCACGAGTGCAACAAGGAGAACGGCTCTCAGGTCCGATGGGATCTACTGGCGCAGGACCCCCACTCCACGCTGGTCGGCTACATGGGGGTGACCACCCTTCCGCGGGTCGTGAAATCCCTGCTCGAAGGGGGAATGGACCCTGCTATGCCTGCTGCGATGGTCGAGCGCGGGACGACGGCGCTGCAGCGCTCGGTGGTCACCACGCTGGCCGAGCTACCCGGGGCGGTGGATCGTGAAGGGCTGGGCGCACCGGCGTTGTTCATCGTCGGCCCCACCGTACGCCACGCCGAAAAGCTCGACTGGTTCAGCCGCCAGCCACTCGCCGGTGAGCGACTGGTAGTGTCGGAGGCCGCGCCGGAGCTCGTGCGGAGCCTGGAGGCCGCGGGTGCCGAGATCGTGGCGGCGCCGTGGCCGATGACACCGGCGGCCAGGGTCGTCATCGGCTCCGCTCCGTTGACGGGCTGTGTCGTGCGAAACCGGGCCGAGGTGGAATGGCTCGACGACGAGCGCGAAGGGCCGGGATGGGAAGCGAGCCCCGTCGCGTGGTGCTTGAGCCAGGACGCCGCCGACCGCGCGCGCGAGCTCGGCTGGCGGCCGATCGAGCCCATCGAATCGGAGGGCCAGGACATCGCAGGCGTGGTGGCGTGGATCGGGAGGCTTCGACGCCGTGCGGCCTAGGATCTCCGCGGTCGTCGTCTTGGTGGTGGGACTGTTCTGCCCGGGACTCACGGCGCAACCGCCGCTTGCGTCGAACCCAGAGCGAGGCGAGCCGCCTCGGCTGCTCGGTGTCGCGAGCTTCTACTCTCCCCGGATGATGTACTTGAAGTACCAGCCGCTGGTCGACTACCTCAGCGACCACAGCGGATCGCAATGGGAGCTGCGGATCAACACGACCTATCAGCAGACCGTCGATGAGCTTTGCTCCGGCCGGCTGACGGCAGCCTACATGGGGCCCTTGACCTACGTTCGCGCCCATGCCGCCTGTGGCGCCGAGCCGGACCTGCGCCTGCGGACCGCAGGACGGGACACGTACCAGAGCTACATTCTGGTGCGCGAGGACAGCTCCATTCGCGAGCTGGCCGACCTCGAGGGCAAGAGGTTCGGATTCGGCTCGGTGCTCTCGACGTCCTCTCACCTCATGCCTCGCGCGATGCTTGCGGAGGTCGGTATCCACGTCCCTGACGAGATCGAGTGTTTCTATCTGGAGCATCACGAACGCGCCGCTCGCGCCGTTCTGCTGGGTGAGGTCGACGCCTGCGGGATCCGGGACATCGTGGGCCGGAAATTCCTGGACCGGGGACTGCGCATCGTGGCTCGCTCCCGACCCATCCCCAACTTCCCGTTCGTGATCGCCCCCGATGCCCCCTCCGAGGTGCGCGACGGGATCGTTCGGGCGCTGGTGGAGCTGCCCGCAGAAGACCCTGAAATCGCCCGCCGGATGGCCGAATGGGATGAAGAGCTGGCACAGGGCTTCGTTTTTAGCCAAGATGCGGAGTACGATGGGATTCGAGCGCTGGCGGAAGAGATTATCGGCCCGGGGGCACTGGAGCTTCCCGAAGCAGATCTCCGTTGCGTCGGCCCGGTCCGGTAAGATGCCGAGGCTCGGTCTCAGGGTCAAGTTCTTCCTCTACTCCAACACCCTCATCATGGTCACGATGACGCTGGTGACGATTCTCCTGGTCGTCCACGAGCAGAATTCGCGTTACGAGGCGATCGAGCGCCGCGGTCGGAGCATCTGCGAGGTCATGGCCATCCCGATCACGGATGCGCTCATGTACGAGGATCTCGGGCTGATCCTGGAAACGGGGATGATCGAGAACACCATCATGGAGATCCAGGCGCGCAATCAGGATCTGGTGCGTTACGTGGTGGTGACCGACACCCGGGGCAAGGTGATTCACTCCAGCGACTGGAATCTCCTCGGACAGCCCTTCGAACGGGCGCTCGGCGAGTTCACAACTGGAGTGGATCCGGTCATGGAGATCCTGGAGGACGTCGAGGGCGAACGCATTCTCGAGGGTCGCACGCCGCTGAGTATCTCGACCAAGTCCTGGGGATCGTTGACCGTTGGCTTCTCCCTCGAGCCGATCCGGAAGCAGGTCCGAGCCATCGCGGAGCAGGCGGGATGGGTCGCCTTGTTGCTGATGATCGGCAACTCCGCGCTCACGGCGATCTACGTCGAGACGCTGATTCGGCCGATTCTCGGCCTCAACCGCACCATCAAACGCGCCACTGCCGGGGATCTCTCGGTGCGAGCCCGCTCGGGGACCGCCGCGGAGGTCGGGGAGCTGGCCAACGCTTTCAATCGCATGATGGACGAGATCGAGGAGTCGCGGGATCGCGAAAAGGTCCAACGGGCGCAGCTGGCGCACACCGAGAAGATGGCCGCCGTGGGCACCCTGGCCGCCGGCGTGGCCCACGAGGTCAACAACCCTCTCAACGGCATCATGACCTGCATCGAGAACATGCGCGCCAACCTCGACGACCGTGAAATGTTGGAACGCTACTTCGATCTGATCCACGATGGGTTACAGCGCATCGAGCACACCGTCGTCAACCTGCTGGATTTCTCGCGCGAGCGCCGCATGGAGCTGATGCCGACGTCGATCAACCACAGCCTGCGGCACGTCGCGGAGCTGACGAAATATCAGCTCCGCGAGGGTCGCGTCGACGTAAAGCTCGATCTCGACCCCAAGCAACCCTACGTCACGGCGGATCAGTTCCAGATGGATCAGCTGTTCCTCAACCTGGTGCTCAACGCCCTGCAAGCGATGCCTGGCGGCGGGCGTCTCATCCTGAGAACGATCCAGAAGGACGGCAGGGTCCTGGCCGAGGTCCACGATACCGGAGTGGGTATCCCCCAGGAGAGACGCGAGCGGATCTTCGATCCTTTCTTCACGACCCGGGAGGTCGGCGAGGGGACCGGGCTGGGATTGACGGTCAGCGATAGCATTGCCACCGCGCACGGCGGTACACTGGAGGTCGAGAGCACGCCGGGCCACGGCTCCGTGTTCCGGGTGTCGTTTCCGATCCTCAACCTCCGAACCCCAGGAGAGCAAGACTCGTGACGACAGCCCTGTGCCGACTGCTGGTCGTCGAGGATGAGCCGCTGTTGCGGATGTCCATCTCCGACGCGCTGTCCAAGGAAGGCTGGACCGTGGACACCGCCGAGAACGGGGTCGAGGGCCTGGCGCTGTTCAAGCGACACATGCACGAGCTCATTCTCGTGGATCTCGTCATGCCGCGCATGGACGGCATGGAGCTCCTCCGCCGGGTCAAGGCTCTGGATCCGACCTCCCACGTGGTGATGATCACGGCCCATGGGTCGGTGGATCGTGCCGTGGAGGCCATGCGCGAGGGCGCGGCGGATTTCGTGAGCAAGCCGATCTCGATGAGCCAGCTCATGGTACGGCTCGAGAACGTCTGTTCGATTCGCCACTTGCGCAAAGAGAACGTACGGTTGCAGGAACAGCTCGAAAAGCGATACTCGTTCTCCAAGATCGTCGGCAAGAGCAAGCAGATGCAGCAGCTCTTCGATCTGATCAAGGTGGTGGCGAGCTCGGACGCCAGCGTCTTGATTCACGGCGAGAGCGGAACCGGCAAGGAGATGGTCGCCAACGCCATCCACTACAATTCGCGGCGCCGGAAGGGACCGTACGTCCGTGTGAGCTGCACGGCCCTTCCGGAGACCCTCATCGAATCGGAGTTGTTCGGCTCGGAGAAGGGTGCGTTCACCGGCGCCAGTCAGCGGCGTATCGGCAGGTTCGAGGCGTCGAACGGGGGTACGTTATTCCTCGACGAGATCGGCGAGCTGCCGCTGCCGTTCCAGGTCAAGTTGCTTCGTGTTCTCCAGGAGCGTCAGATCGAGCGCCTCGGGTCCAACAGTCCCGTCGACGTGGACGTACGGATCCTCTCCGCCTCGTTGCGACCGCTGGAAGAAGAGATCGCCGACGGGCGGTTTCGCGAAGACCTCTACTTTCGCGTCAACACCGTGGCGATCCACGTCCCGCCGCTGCGCGACAGGCGCGAGGACGTTCCTCTTCTGGCCCAGACGTTTCTACAGGAGTTCGTCAGGGAAGGTGACAGGGAAATCGAGGGCTTCAGCGACGAAGCACTCGACCTGTTCGACACGTATTCGTGGCCCGGCAACGTGCGCGAGCTACGTAACATCGTCGAGCGCGCCGTGCTGTTCTGCCGCGGCTCGCGCATCACGGTCGAAGAGCTGCCGGCACCCCTGCGGGGTGTCGCCGCGACGACGCCCGAAGCGTCGATCCTGGCCGAGGCGATCTCGCTCCAGGCGGCAACGGAGCAGGCCGAGATCGCGGCGATCCGCGCCGCGCTGGCAGCGTCCGAGGGGCACCGGACCCATGCGGCGGAGCTTCTGGGGATCAGCCGCAAGACCCTGTGGGAGAAGCTGAAGCACCACGGGATCTCGGTCGACAGCTGATACCGGCCTCTCCTTCCAATCTCCGCAGGTAGCGCGTGCCCCCACGGGCCGGGAACGGGTGTTACGCCTGCTTCCCGTCGCGCCGGTTCCTTCCGCGAGCGCCTGTCACGTGCGGGTTACGCCGTCCTTCGCCCTCTGAGGTCGTATCCCGTTGACTGTCAACGATTTACGGCTACTTCCTCCGACGCGGGAAAGGGGCATAGGCCTTGCTGTGCCTGAGAGGCGGTCTCGTGTATTGCTTCGTAGCGTCGTGAACGAGCCGACTCGACAGGAGCGGCCAGGATAAGCAAAACCAGGAGGTGACTATGTTCGGTGACAGAGTAAGACCCGTGGGCGCGATCGTCGTGGCGCTTGCGACGATGTTCGTGCTGGCCGTGCTTTGTCCGGGCACAGCCGACGCGAAGTTCACCCTCAAGGACAACGTCGGCGACAAAGAGATGAAGCTCCAGATCTACGGCTTCAGTCAGCTCGAGATACGCGGAGGCAAGGGCTGGGATCTTCGAAGCAACCTCACCGGCGGAGACGGGCCGATGTTCGCCGCGCAACGCATCCGGTGGGGGATGAACTACTTCCACGGTCCGATCGCGGGGAAGCTGTTCCTGGACTTCAACCAGATCGCCGACTTCTCTGAAAATGTTCCCATCGACACCGACGGGGACGGTCAATTCGACGACACCGAGCGCCTGTGGCTGGACCAGGGCGGCCTGCCGCTCTACATCAAGGACGCCTTCGTGGCCTACAGGCACAGCAACGCGTTCATGGTCCGCCTCGGCATGATCAAGACGCCCCTGGGCATGGACTTCACGGTCCCTGGCTGGAACCTCGACATCGTTCAGCGCGGCGGCCTGGAGAAGGTGCTGGTCCTCGAGCGCGACATGGGCCTGACGATCAGCGGTCGTCTCATCGGCCAGAACAGCCTCGGCGACAAGCAGATGAAGACCAATGGACTCGAGATGGGCTCCGAGCGCCAGGGCTACGGCTTCGGATACGATCTCTTCGTCGGGAACCCCGCGGGTCGCAGCATTGCGGTCGTGTGGGATCGTGCCGTACTGGGCGACGCGCTATCCTACGTGGGACGCCTGCACTTCGACTATGGCAAGCCCCTGCACGTCGAGCTGGCCTACGGTATCTCGGAAAAGGCCAGTGGCGCTGACGACGGATCCGAAGACTACGATGTCCTGGACTTCGGCGTGGCCTCGGAGCTGTTCGAGTCGAAGCTCGAGCTCAAGCTCGAATACATCACCGGCAACAACGTCCGCGGCGAGAAAGACCGGAAGCAGACCACCGCGGTTCTCACCGCCGGCTACACCTTCATCCCCAGCCTGCAGTTCGTGGTCAAGACGTACCAGTCCGAAGCCGAGCGCGTCGGATTCACCGATACAAAGCTGGGCAATACCTACGTCGGTTTCAACTGGTTCCTCGCACGCGTTTCGCAGAAACATCGCGACTTGCAGAGGCACAAAGTCGTCCTCAACTACGTGGTCGTGAACGGAGATGACGCCGACTCCTCGACGCCCTGGAACGGCCTGGCCGGCTACATCGACGACGCCTACCTGCTGCAATGGCAGTACAAGTACTGATCGCCTAGGCGAATCGATCTCGTGTTCAAGGAGGCCCCTTCCGCCCGGCGAGGGCGGGAGGGGCCTCTTGCATGATGGGTCAGTTCGTGCGTCGCCAACGGACGCCGTCGCTCCACTCGATCACGTTCGGGCCATCGAGCTTTCCGCTGCAGCAGCCCTTTCCCAGCCCGACGACGAACGTGCTCGAACCGGTCATCCGTCCGGAGTGCGAGGAGCCGTCGGACCGCGTCATGCTCAAGGCGTTGCCCGTCTGCAAGATCTCGATCCGTTCCCCGTCGGCTGTCGCCCAGGCCCCTGAAAGCGGGTCGTCGGATGGAGGAGGCGTTGCGGGGGGAGCCACAGGGGCAGGAGGAGGCACGACGGCGGCGGGCGGCGAGGCCGACGTCGACGGCGTCTGGGACGTTGGCGCGGACGCCTCTCCTGGAATTCCGAACCACGGGTAGGTGAGCGTCTGTCCGGCCTGGTCGACCGAGATCGTACCGGCAACGATCAGTTTCGTCCCCTCGCCGAGCCAGCCTTCCCAGAATTCCGCCCGGTCTCCGTCCGTGCGACGAACGAACAGATGGCGCCCGGCGACATACCCCGCGACATCTGCGCCCAGGAGATGCCCGGTCAGCGACCCGTCGTCGCGAATCGAGAATTCCAGGACACCTTCCACTCCGTTGGCATTCACCTGCCAGCGCATCGGCCAGGCACCGGAGTCGGGCGGTTCCGCGAACGCCGAGGTCGTCGCGAGAACCGCGACCGTCAGGCAGAGCAGCAATATCCGATGCCGATTCATCGTCATCTCCGAGCGAAAGGGCTGGAAAGCGATCAGTTCAGATACTTCGCGGTTTCGTCGGGGGACAGCCCCGCGACGAATTCGACCGTCTCCAGGTACTTGTGCACCAGATCGACGGTATCGTCGGTATCGACCCGGACCCTGCTGAAGAGATTGGCCGATTTCTCCTTGTATGAGACCTCCGTCGATCCGTAGTGGCGGTGAATGATCGAGATCGACGTGCCCACGACTTTGCCGAGTGTGTCGGCGTCATCACGGTCGCGGATCACGAGGGCCTGCTTGTCGTTCTGGAAGGTGGCGATGAGGCCTCGCGCCTTGCTGGCGTTGAGTGCCACGATGACCTCCGTCGCCTTCTCCGCGGTGACCTGCTCGTCGCCCAGGACCTTCGATCCCATCCCGAGGATTCGATCGACGGTCGTATCGACCATTCCCATTCCCTGCTCGTAGGTCGTCGCCTGGAAGTCGATTCGATCGATGTCGTCGCTGAACAGCAGGTCCGTCAGCCTCTCCCGAGGCGGCTCCACGAATGTCGGATCGGTCGCCAGGTCGGCACCCGTGGTCGCGTCCTCCGAGGTCGCTTCCGGTTCGGCGCCAGTTGCGGTCTGGGCGGTCCCCGCGAGCATCAGAGCAACCCACAGCGCGACGTGAGCGGCCTCGCGCATCTCGAACCTCCGCGCGCAGTGCGCTGCGCGTTAGTGCGTGGAGCCAATCTTAGCACCTCCCCGTGCCTGGCGCAGGAGCGACAACCGCCCTGGATTGACCCCTTTCACAGCCCATGGTAAGAATCCCGACCGATGGTTTCCGTCATCGTCCCGACGCTGAACGAAAGCGCGCAGATCGCAACGAGCCTCTCGGCGTTACAGGAGATGCGGGGGTCCGGCCACGAGGTCATCCTCGTCGACGGCGGCAGTGAAGACGGGACGCGGGACATCGCCACGCCGTGGGTCGATCGTGTTCTGCTCAGCACCGCGGGGCGTGCCCTTCAGCAGAACGCCGGCGCGCTCGAAGCTCGAGGGGACACCCTCCTGTTCCTTCATGCCGATACCCTGATTCCGCCCGAGGCGATGGTGGAGTTTCTCGACGGCTTTCCGGCATCTCGACGGGTCTGGGGGTGGTTCGACGTGACCTTGAACGGAAGCCATTTCATGTTTCGGGTCGTGGAGACCCTGATGAACGCCCGGGCACGTCTCTCCAGGATCACCACCGGGGACCACGCGATCTTCGTCAAGCGAGTGGCGTTCGAGAAGGTGGGAGGCTATCCGGAGATCCCGCTGATGGAGGACATCGCCATCAGTCGCCTGCTCAAAGGGGAAGGCCGTCCTTTCTGTCCCGGTCGACGGATCGTGACGTCCAGCCGTCGCTGGGAGGAGAAGGGAATCCTGAGAACGATCCTGCTGATGTGGCGGCTGCGTCTGGCGTACGCTCTCGGCGCCGACCCCCGTCGCCTGGCCAGGGCTTACTACGCTCCACCGCGCCCGGATGACCCGTGAGTCGATAGCCCGGTCGTGACCGTGCTAGCATGAGCCCTTCGGGTGCCGATCGTGGCGCCGCCGCACAACGTTCGAGGCCGTGCCCATGGAACCGCACCCGCTGTCCGAGCCGATCATCTATCTCGACAACGCCGCCACCGTCTACCCCAAGCCGCCCGAGATCCTCGACGCCGCGCTGGACCTGTACAAGCGTTTCGGCGTCAACCCCGGCCGCTCGGGCTACGACCTGTGCCTGATGGGCGGAGACCTGATCCGGACGACGCGTGAAGAGCTCACCCGGCTGTTCGGCGGCACGGATCCCGAGCGGCTGTGTTTCGCCTACAACGCCTCGGACGCTCTCAACATCCTGATCCAGGGGATGGTCGATCCGGGGGACCACGTTGTCGCGACCACGGTCGAGCACAACTCGGTAATTCGACCTCTGAATCATCTTCGGCGCGACGGCCTGATCACGGTGGACTACGTGCCCACCGCCTCGGACGGCCGGGTCGATCCCCGGGATATCGCCAAGCAGATTCGACCGGAGACGAAGCTGGTGGTCGTCAACCACGGTTCGAACGTGATCGGCACGATCCAGCCGCTCGAAGAGATCGGGCGGATCTGCCGCGAGCGGGAGGTCCGGTTCGTGGTCGACACCGCGCAGACCGCCGGTGTGGTTCCCATCGACGCGCACAAGATGAACATCGATGCCCTGGCCTTCACCGGCCACAAGTCGTTGCTGGCGCCCACCGGGATCGGGGGTGTCTACGTCGCGGAAGGGGTCGAGGTCAAGCACACCCGGTTCGGCGGCACCGGCGTCAGCTCCGCACACCCGTACCATCTGGACGAGTACCCGTACCGCCTGGAGATCGGCACGCCCAACGTGCTGGGCATCCTCGGGCTACACGAGGCGCAGCGCTACATTGCCGAGCGAGGGATGGGCAAGATCTACCGCCATGAAATGGAGCTCTTCTCGACATTGCAGGCCGGGCTCGTTGAGATCGACGGCGTGACGTTGCACGGAACGACGAGCCTGGACGATCGCCTGCCGGTTCTGAGCCTGACCGTCGAGAACTGGGATCCGGTCGACGTCGGTGTCCTTCTGGACGGCGATCACAACATCGCGTGCCGGACCGGGCTGCAATGCGCCCCCCTGATCCACGACCAGATGGGGACCTCCCCCCGCGGCACGGTGCGGCTCAGCGTCGGCCCACTGAACACCGCGTCGGACGTCCAGGCCGCGATTCACGGGGTTCAGGATATCGCTGCCGCCCGAAGAGCAACGCAGGTCCCAGCCCGCTGAGTCGGTGTGTCCAGAGACGCGAAACGGCCCGCACGCGTGGGTGCCGAATGCCCGGTCGAGACCCGCGGGCCGATTCAAACGCTATAGGTCGCGGTCGGTCGATCAGAACCTGAAGATGTAGTCGAGCTGGAAGCGGTCCATGGTGGTGTCGTCGCCGAGGGTCCAGTCCGTGCGGTACCAGGTGACGTTGACGTAGCCCTTCGCAGGCATGCCGACCCGGACATCGGTACGCCAGCCATCCACGTTGGACGAGCGCCGGGTGTCGGACTGGGCGTAGGCGAAGAAGATCGCATCCGGCTCGGAGTCGTAGCGCGAAAGCCGCACGGCGACCTGCCCCGGCTTCTTGTAGTCGCCGACCTGGATCCGACCGAAGAAGGCGGTGTCGTTGTCGGAGCCGGTTCCGCTGGCCAGCGGCGTCCGCGAGGCTCCCGGGTCCGGCGCCGGCCAGATCTCACCGGCCTCGTCCGATGCGCCGAAGTTCTTGTAGTAGAAGAGGCTCACCTTGATGGGCCACTGGCTGAACGACTTGTTCTTCCACTCGGCGAAGAGCGACCCGACCTGGAAGTCGCTGATCAGCTCGCCGGTGGCCGGGTCCACGAAGTTCGTCACGTAGTCGGCATCGATGACCAGGTCGTCTTCGAAGTAGAGGTCGGCCACCGGCGAAGGATTCTCGAAGGACTGGTAGGTCACACCGACGGCCAGGTCGTTGTTCTTGCCGAGGCCGAAGGTCGGAACCAGCTGTCCGCCGAAGTTGCGGGACTCGGAGCCGCTGCTCGACTCGTTCATGATCAGCTGCCAGAGATTGAAGTCGAGCTTCTTCACCGGTCCACCGAACTTCCAGTCGAAGGTCTGCAAGAAGCCGTTGACCGCCAGGTCGTCATCCCACTCGAAGTCGGCGGCACTCCACAGCTTCTTCGGTCGGAACTTCCCGGCGTAGAGGCCGAAGAAGTCCGTCGCTTGCACTTTCGCGTAGGCCTCGGAGATCGCGATGGTGTTCTTATCAAAGCCGTCGTCGAAGGTCTGGTTATCGGAGATGGGGTTGTCCGGATTACCGCTGACCAGCTGCACGCCCACCATGAGTTTCTGCGTCATCTGGGCCTTCATCCCCACCCGCAGCCGGTAGCGGAATCGTTGCCGCTTGCCGTCGTCGTAGTGCTGATCCCAATCGAAATACTCGAATCGGAGGCGCAGGTCACCGCCAAACTTGATCCTTTCGAACCACTTGTTTTCTTTCTCGGTCTCGCTGTCCGCCGCGAGGCCCCCCCCCGAGGCAACGGCGATGCACAACGCCAGCACCCAAAGCTTTCGCATGACCCTACCTTTCGATGTCCGGCCTGTTGTCGTTCCCCACGGACCATCCGAAGGGACGGCTAGCTTGGGACGGCAGTGTAACGCCGCTGTAACGTGGCGGTAAGGTCTGCGTAAACTCTCGGTCTCGGGATTGCCGCGAGGCTTTCACGGAGACGGCCGGGGGAACCGTCGGGGCGGCTCCTAGGAGTTCGCGCTCCTCCGTAACTCGAGATCCAGCTCCGCGAACGCGGCCTCGGGCTCGGTTTCGCCGTCCCACCCCTCCCAGAACCGAGAGAGGGGCGTGGCGTCGACGTGCATGGCACTCCGGACGTCGCCCTCGGAGGTCATCCCCTCGGGGGTCCACTCAGGTCCCAGTGCTTCACGGGCCCTGCCCAGGAGCTCACGGGCGCGGCCGTCGTCGCCTTCCTTCCAGGCGACGTAGCCGCGCAGGAAGTAGCCGCCGACCGCCTGGGGATTGGTGCGGTTCGCCAGCTCGAGGCGGGCCTCGGCCGTCTCCGGGTCGCCCAGCATTAAGGCGATCTCGCCCAAGGCCAGAAGCGCACCGGTTTCCTCGGGATTGACGGCGAGCGCCTTCTCCAGCAGCTTCGCGGCCTCGTCCATATCGGCCCGCGACCGGGCTGCAGCGGCGCGCACGATGCCCAGGCTCTTGTAGCCCCGGTGGCTGCTGGGATTGACCCGGATCAGCTCCTCCAGAAGCTCGGCAGCTTCCGCGACGTCACCCTGGGACACGAGACAGTTCGACAGGTAGTAGAGGGAGTCCTCGTGGACCGGGTTGAGGGCGAGCGCCTTCCGGAAGTGCCCGATGGCGGCTTCGCGGTCCCCTTCGATCTTGATGGCGTTCATGGCGGCGCGCTGGTGTTTCCAGAACTCGATGGTGCGGGCACGCTCGTCGGCGGAAGCGGGGACGGGTTCCGGAGCCCGACGGGACGCTTCACACTCGGGTTCCGTGTTTCCCTCGGTGATCACGCAGGTCGTCCCGGCGTCCAGGTTCTCGAAGACGGAGGCCTCGCCGGCAAGCCACCGGACCTCGAGGCGGTCCACGCGGCCGGCGTCGCCGAGACCGAAGTGGACGGTCCGGCTGCTCTGGGAGAGATAGGAGGTGCTGGAGACGGTGCGTCGCAGCCTCGCACTTCCGACCGTGGCGATCAGGCGCGCGCCGTCCCCGAATCCCACGGGGGAGCCGTCCGCCGTCAGGCTCCGCAACCGGATCTTGATCCAGTTACCGGACTGCATCTCGTTCCGGAGCAGTCGGACCCCGTCGTCGTGGGTGACCAGAAGCACGTCCTCGTCGCCGTCCCCGTCGTAGTCGGCTACCGCAAGCCCGCGCCCGACCCGAGGCTCCTGGAGAGTCTCGTTCAACGGCGCCAGGTCGTGAAAGTGCTCTCCCTCGCCGTTCCAGAACAGGAAGGCTCGCATCGGCTCGAGCCTCGGGGGCTCGTCCTCGGTCTCGAAGGTGCTGCCGTTGGCCACGACAAGGTCGAGCCAGCCGTCGGCGTCGAGATCCGTGAATTCGGCACCCCAGCCGATCTGTCGCAGCGCGATCTGACCCAGGCCGCGCTGATCGGCGACGTCCACGAACTTCACCGGAGCGTCCGGCGGCGAGCTCTTCCGGTCCTCCGACGTCGCTGCATCTGGAGGACGCGGCGTCTGGTTCGCCAGCAGGGAGTCGTAGAGCGCGTTCTCCTGGGCGATCCAGTGAGAAACGAACAGGTCGTCGTCGCCGTCGCGGTTCCAGTCCCCGACGGCCAGGCCCATCGCGCCGCGATAGTCCGCCACCCACGCGGCGTGGCTGATCTCCTCGAACGAGCCTCCGACGTTGTGGTACAGGACGTTGTCGGAGATGTCGTTGGCGATGTACAGATCGAGCCGGCCGTCGTCGTCGAGATCGTGCCACAGGGCGCCCAGGCTCCGCCCCTCCGGATTGTCGACGCCGAGCGTCTCGGCGACCTCAGTGAAGCTGCCGTCCCCTTCGTTGCGGAACAGCAGGTTGCGAGCGGGCCGGTAGGAGGACGGGTTCAACGTGTACGGCACGCCCTTGCCGTACTGCTGTGAGACGCGGGCGCGATCGGCATCGCTCTCCTGATACTCGACGTACCCGCAGACGTAGAGGTCGAGATCGCGGTCGTTGTCGAAATCACCCCAACTCGCGCCGGCCCAGTATCCGGGCGTGTCGGGGATGGCGAGATCCCGCACGAGTCGACCGCCGTCGTTGTGGAACAGCAGGAGGGCGTTGTAACCGGTCACGATCAGGTCGAGCCAGCCGTCTCCATCCTGGTCGCCCCAGGCCGCTCCCATGCCCAGGATCCGCGTCTCGGGAAAGCGCTGCGTTACGCGAGCGAAGGTGCCGTCCCCGAGGTTCTCGTAGAGCTCGGTCGCCGCCAGCCCCGCGGGCGCGGATCCCAGGGCTCCACCCGGCGACACCAGGAGGACGTCGTCGTCGCCGTCGTTATCGAAGTCTCCCCACGCGGCGCCAGAGCCCATGTCCTCCGGGAGCTGCGACGTCCGGTGGCCCGTGAAGCTGCGAAACGCGTCGAGCCCCGAAGCCGCGGTGACGTCGTCGAGCCGCGGTTCCGGCGCACCGGGAGGGAGGTCTCGCGCGAGAGCCTCGGTGATGGCGGCGTGCTCCTCGCCCGGCCGGTAGCGGTCGGGCCGCGAGGAACGGTAGATGGCAACCGCGGCCACGGTCCCGATCGCGGTGGCGACGATCAGGGTCACCACGGTCCAGCGAAGGCGACGACCCCGTCGGCTCACTCTTGGCCGGGGAGTCATGCCCGGCCGCCCGTTCCTGGCTCCCATGCTACCCGCCGACCCGGGGCTCCTCGCCGGAATCGGCCTCCCGCGTGACGGCCGGAGCCACCTTGACGGTGGCGGTCGCCGTTGCCAGCTCGACCACCGGCGCCGTGACGCCGGAGTCCTCCCCGAACAGGAAGTTCAGCAGGTACTGGTCGACCTTGCGGTAGTGGAGCACGGCGGTGATTCTATACTCACCGGCCGTCTCGGGAACCTCGACCTGCATCTGTTTCTGGTCCTCGGCGGCGACGCCCGGAGGACCGAGGACCGCGGGCATGCACGGCACGCTGTACTCGACGGTGTCCGAGTAGCCCGGGAACAACGCGCGGCGGAACCGGACCCCGACCATCTCCCACAGGTTGTGGCGATCGATGAGGTTGCCGTACTGATCGACGGGTTCGGCCTTGAACAGGAACGAGCCGGGCTCGATGAAGTTCTTCTCGTCGACCGTGCCCGAGGTGTAGACGACGTTGCCGGCGCTGTCGGTCACCGTCATCTCGACCCAGCTCTGGATGATGTCCAGCGGTCCGGTCGGGTAGTCGTGGCCTACCTTGTTGGCGGTCAGCACCAGCCGCACGGGGATCTCCTCACCCGGCGCAACCGTGTCCGGCGCCTCCAGCGCGATCTGAACGATGGGGCCCTCGACCCACTTGTCCCGGATCTCGTCGATGATCGTCTTGCCCTGCAGCCACTCCTCGGTCAGGCGCACTTGCTCCTCCCAGCCTTCGAGCTCGAGCATTTGAGGCATCAGCTGGTTCGAGGCGATGAAGCGGTGGCTGCGGTGCATACCGTCTTCGGGCGAGCGGTTGTAGTCCGCGGTGTCCCCGGAGGCGGGATCGTGGGATGCCACCAGCGGCATGTGGCACTCGCGGCACTCGATCGTGCGGGTGGGATCGCCCTCGACATTCCAGTGGCTCGCCGCCCAGTTGTCGTACTGGTTCTGGAGCTGGACCCACCCGACGCGGTTGATCTCCTCGTCGATGAACTGCTTGTGGCACGCGGCGCAGTACTTCGGGGTCTTGAACATTCGTTTGCTGAGCTCGTTGTGCTGGGCGGGGTAGGTCCGGATGAGGAAGTCACGCAGGATTCGACGGTAGCCCTCGTCGCTCCACTGCCACAGGTACTCCGGGGACTGCCCGACGACGTAGTTGGCATTGCCCTGCAAATCGGTCTCGCGAACAGCGTGGCACGCCAGGCACGAGACGCCCTCGTTGTAGCCCTCGAGGTTGGTCAGGTCCTCGACGAAGATGTTCTTGGTGCCCGAGAACAGTGAGATCGGGTCGTGGCATCCGCCGCAGTACCGCGTCGACTCGGCGCCGTTCTGCTCGGCCATGACCGCCTGGATCTTCTGGAAGACCACGTCCATGGCCGCGTAGCGGTGGGCGCTGGGTTTCCATTCCTCCACGATCTGGGTGTGGCAACCCTCGGTGCCACAGCTGAGCGAGCCGGCCAGGGAACGGGAATCGAAAGCACCGCCGGTCGTGGTGCGCGCCAGGCTCGGAGCGAAGGGTCGGTCCTCGCCGTAGAGGAAATTGTAGTCCTCGGGGAACTCGTTGACGTATTGAACGCCCGGGTATGCGGTGGCGAGCCCCACGACGACCAGGATGCCGACGACGGTGACGCCGATGGCCTGGGCCATGAACGGCGCAACCGGACGCTTCACCTTTTCGCGTCTCATGTGAACGATGGTGAACAGGATGTGGGGCAGCGCGGCGCCGAGGGTGACGAAGGTGGTGATCAGGTGGGTCTGACGCCAGCCCCACGAGCTCTTGATCGCAAACAGGCCCTGCCACGTCACCACGACCCCGGAGAGCGTACAGACCAGCAGCGCCGCGAAGCCCACGTACCCGAGCAGGACGACGTGGGACATGGCGTAGTGCTTGTAGTCCTGCCAGTGGATGGCGTAGTACCACGCCAGGGGCAGGAGCGTGACGATGCCCGCCACCGTGTGGACGATCACGCTCCACTGGATCGAGGCATGGAACGGTGCGAAGGTGATCGCCAGCCCGCTCACCGCGAGGAAAAGAAGCGACGCCATGCCGAGCTTCGAGAGGAAGCTCGACCAGCCGGTGCGAACCTCCGCCTTGCCGCCGTCCGGAACGCTCATAGGGTCCCCCTCCCCGTGACTTTTATAGTATGAGGATCCCTAATGTACGATTCATCCTTCCAATGAATGTGGACATCCGTTGTCCATTGAACAAGCTGCGGCGAGACGGAGAGCCCCCCGGACCACCCATGGGAATACTCGGACAGGCTCCTAGCGCGAGGCTTCCAGATCGCTGCTCTGAGTGCCGAGGCTCGCGAGGCTGAGCAGGATCTCCTGCTCGGTCCGGGTGTCCGGCCCCAGGTCCAGCGCCTCCTCGAGCATGGCACGGGCCCCGGCCGCGTCCCCGCATTCGATGTGGGCCAGGGCAAGCCCCTGTAGCAGGGTCGCTCGGGCCGGAGGCCGATCGGGCGGGGTCCAGTCGAGCCCGCGGCGGAAGCTCGCCGCGGCATTGGCGCAGCGTCCCTCGGCCAGCTGAATCCTGCCGAGCGTGTCGAGGACCAGGTCCCGATCGTGCTCCTCGCTCGACGCGGCCCGCCGTGCCAGGGCCTCGGCCTCGTCCAGGGCGCCACGCTCGTAGAGCAGCCACGCCAGGTTGTTGAGGGTTGCCGCGTCGTAGGGTGCGGTATCCAGGGCTTGCCGGTAGGCGTGCTCGGCCTCGTCGGTCCGGCCCTGCCGGCGAAGGACGTTGCCGAGGTAGGTCCACGCCCTCACGGCGCCGGGCTCGCTACGAGCCAGCTCGCGCAGCCGCTTCTCCGCCTCGAGCAGTCTTCCCTCCGACTCGAGGACCACGGCGTGGCGGAGCCTCGCGTCCGAGTCGGGTCGAATGAGTAGCAGCGCGTGTCCCGTGCCGGCCCAGGCTCGACGGAGACCCCGGCCGAGCGGGCTCCACCGTGTCGTCCCGTCGCCGAAGTGGAAGCGGTAGAAGTCACGCTCCGGGTCGATCCCGTCGACGACCACGTAGTGGTAGTAGTCCACGTTCTTTCCGGGTGCGTCCAGTACACGCAACAGGAGGATCACCGGGACGCTCGATGCCAGCGCCTCCGCGATCTGATCCTCGTCCCCGCGAACCCACCGCGCCTCGTAGCCGCGCTCTCGCGCCGCGATGAGCAGGTCGACCGACAGAACGCCGCCGCCCGGTGATTTCGGAAGCTGAGCGTCGAGCTCTTCGGCGGACATCGGGTCGCCGTGGTAGGCGAGGATGGCCGACAGGCTTCCGGCACCGCAGCTCTCGGCGCCGAACTCCCCGAGGGGCACGCCCTCCAGGACCCACGCGGTGTCGCCGGCGTGTCGCGATCGAGGCGTTCGCGTGGCGCAACCGACGAACGAGAAGATGATGAGAGCCAGGGCGAGCGCGAAGCTCGTCCTGCGAACGGCGAAGAAAGCGGCCTGCCCCCTCACGGCCGGCTCAGAGGATCGCGGCAAGGATGAGGACTGCCAGGAGCCCTCCGGCCAGCCACCAGATTCACTCCGGAACCTGCTCGCCCGCGGCCTGGATCTGGTCCAGGTTCGAGGCTAGATGACGAATGTCCTCGTCGGACAGCTTCGCGAGCCGGCTTTCTACCTCGTCCGTGCTGAGGCCGAAGGATGCGAGCGCGTCGGCCACCTGTTCCTGAACCAGAACGTCCTGGACCACGGCCTCGTCCGCCTCGCGGTCGGCGACGGCATTGTCCTCGGCTTCCGAGGGAATCGGCGCCGCGAGTGCGGGCACCTGGACCGTAAACAGCAGCGCGAGCGACAGGGCCATCGCGCAGATCCGGTCGACACGTCGTTTCATGGTTCGTCTCTCCCGTGAGGGGCCGTCGGGAACACGGGCCCCCGAGCGGCACCAGGGAAATGTCGGGCCCGTCCTGCTAAAGTCAAGCGCTTCGGAACGCACCCGACGCCGGGCCCCGAGGACCGGTTACCGTGTCGTTATCGATGGGCCAATGACGTGACAGTGGAACGACGGAATCTCAACGCCCTCGCCACGGCCCATGGGGTCCAGCTGGGCTACACCGACGTCGAGGGCCGCAGGCGCACCGCCTCCCGCGAGGCGCTCCTGGCGGTTCTCCGCTGCATCGGTGCGCCCGTCGAGAAGGCGGCAGACCTCCCGGGCGCCATCCGTGAGCGACGGCACTCGCTGTGGCAACGGGTGACCGAGCCGGTGGTGGTGGCGTGGGACGGCGAGCCGGTCGAGATCGTCTTGAGGCTGGCGTCTTCGGAATCGGCCCGCCGCCTCCGGTGCCGCGTCTTCCTCGAGGCCGGGGAGGGGAGGACCCACGTCTTCAAGCCCCGCGACCTCCCCGTCGTCGAGCGGGCGTCCGTCGGCGGTGTGCCGATGACGGCCAGGAGTCTCCGCCTGCCGGGCCCGTGGCCGGTCGGTCACCACCGGATCGGGATCGAGCGGCGAGGGGAGCTCCACGAGACCCTTGTTCTGCGTGCCCCCCGTCGAGCGTGGGAGCAGGGCCGTGCCGACAGGGGATGGGGAGTCTTCGCCCCGCTCTACGCGCTACACTCCGCCCGAAGCCAGGGAAGCGGCGATCTCGCCGATCTCGAAGCGTTGGGAGCGTGGGTCTCCGGCCTCGGGGGGAACGCCCTGACGACGCTTCCGCTGCTTTCGGCCTTCCTGGGCGAGCCGTGCGAGCCGAGTCCCTACGCGCCGGTCAGCCGCCGGTTCTGGAACGAGCTCTACCTGGACCTCGCCGCCGTTCCCGAGCTGCGCGACGTTCCCGGCGCGCGCCGTCTGATCGGGTCGCCGGGCTTCCGGCGAGAGACGCTCCGGTTACGCTCGGGTGAACGGATGGACTATCGGGCGGCCATGGCCCTGAAACGACGGGTTCTGGAGAAGCTCTCCGAGGCGTTCTTCGACAAGCAGGGCTCGCGACGGGCCGCCTTCGAGCGCTTCCGTTCAGAGACCCCGGACCTCGAGAAGTACGCGCGCTTCCGGGCCGCCGTCGAGAAGCGCGAGTGCTCGTGGCGGCTGTGGCCGTCGCGGATGCGGGACGGAACGCTGCGCCGCGGCGACTACGCCGAGCGGGCGGCCCGTTACCACGAGTACGTCCAGTGGCTGGTCTCGGATCAGCTGGGTGGCGTCGCCGCAAGCGCCCGCTCCCGAGAGCTCGTGCTCGGATTGGATCTACCTCTCGGAGTGCACCCGGACGGCTTCGATGTCTGGCGAGAGCCCGACCTGTTCGCCGAGCGTGTCTCGGCGGGCGCACCACCGGATGACTTCTTTCCCCTCGGGCAGGACTGGGGCTTCCCTCCGATCCGTCCCGACCGGAGCCGTGAGCAGGGGCACCGCCACCTCCTCGAGTGCCTTCGAGGCCACATGCGCTTCGCCGGTGCCCTCCGGATCGACCACGTCATGAACCTGCACCGGCTGTTCTGGGTGCCCTCCGGATTTCCAGCGGCCGAAGGGGTCTACGTCCGGTACCCCGCGGAGGAGCTCCACGCCCTGATCTGCCTCGAGTCGGTTCGCCACCGCTGCGCCGTCGTGGGCGAGGATCTGGGGACGGTGCCGGCCTACGTCCGGTCCGCCATGGAACGACACGGCTTCCTCCGGTCCTACGCGCTCCAATCCGCGCTCCCACCCGATTCCCGGGGCAGGCCCGCGCCCGTCCCGGCCTCGTCCGTCGCCGGCCTGAACACCCACGATATGCCGACTTTCGCGGGTTTCTGGCGCGGACTGGACATCCGGGACCGCGTCGAGTTGGGGCTGCTGGACCCCACCCGGCTGGCCCGCGAGCACGACCGTCGCCGTCACCGCCGCGACGCGCTGGTGGGGGAGTTGCGCTCGAGGGGCCATCTGAGAGATAAGAGTAGGGGCGCGGGGGCGGTTTTGCGCGGGAGCCTCGACTTTCTCGCCGAGAGCCCCGCTAGGACGGTCCTGGTCAACCTGGAGGATCTGTGGCTCGAGCGGCGACCCCAGAACGTACCCGGCACGACGATCGAGCGGCCCAACTGGCGTCGTAAGACGAGCCCTACCATGGAGACCTTCATCGGCATGACCCGCGTTCGTCGACTCCTGAAGAGTGTGGATCGACACCGGCGGGGCGGGACGGAGCGCTCATGACCGACACCCTCATCACCTCCGACGATCTTCACCTGTTCAACGAGGGGACTCACTGCCGGCTCTACCGGAAGCTGGGCGCCCATCCGGGGCAGTCGGGCGGTCGGCCCGGGACCTTCTTCGGCGTCTGGGCACCCGACGCCGTTTCGGTCGCGGTCGTCGGTGACTTCAACGGCTGGGACCCGGATAGCCACCGGCTCCTCCCGCGGGACAGCTCGGGCATCTGGGAGGGCTTCGTGCCCGACGTCGGCAAGGGGGCGCTCTACAAGTACCGGATCGTCTCGCGCCATAAAGGCCACCAGGTCGCCAAGGCCGACCCGGTGGGCTTCTTTCACGAACAGACACCCGGCGCGGCGTCGATCGTCTGGGATCTCGACTACGGGTGGGAGGACGGCGCCTGGATGGAAGCGCGTGGCCGACTCCACGGCATCGACGCCCCCATGGCGATCTACGAGGTTCACCTCGGATCGTGGATGCGCCCGATGGACGGCCGGGAGTTCTTCTCCTACCGCGAGCTGGCCCCCAGGCTCGTCGACTACCTCGAGGAAACCGGCTTCACTCACGTCGAGCTCATGCCCTTGACCGAGCACCCGTTCTACGGCTCGTGGGGCTACCAGGTGAGCGGGTACTTCGCCCCCACCAACCGCTACGGGACACCTCAGGACTTCATGTTCTTCGTCGACTACCTGCACCGCCACAACATCGGCGTGATCCTCGATTGGGTTCCGTCGCACTTTCCCTCCGACGAGCACGGCCTCGGGTACTTCGATGGCACCCACCTCTACGAGCACGCCGATCCCAGGAAGGGGTTCCATCCCGACTGGAACAGCTACATCTTCAACTACGGCCGTAGTGAGGTGCGCAGCTTTCTCTTGAGCAGCGCGGTCCTGTGGCTCGATCGGTATCACATCGACGGTCTGCGGGTCGATGCGGTCGCCTCCATGCTGTACCTCGACTATTCCCGAGAGCAAGGAGAGTGGATTCCCAACCAATACGGTGGGCGCGAGAATCTCGAGGCGATCTCGTTCCTGAAGGAGCTCAACGGAACGGTCTACGGCAACTACCCCGACGTTCAGATGATCGCCGAGGAGTCCACGGACTGGCCGATGGTCTCGAGGCCGGCCTACGTCGGGGGCTTGGGCTTTGGCATGAAGTGGGACATGGGCTGGATGCACGACACGCTCCTCTACATGTCCCGGGAGTCGATTCATCGGAAGTTCCACCACAACGACATCACCTTCCGTATGCTGTATGCCTTCAACGAGAATTTCCTGCTGCCGCTGTCCCACGACGAGGTCGTCCACGGGAAGGGCTCGCTCATCGCTCGGATGCCCGGGGATTTGTGGCAGAAGTTCGCCAATCTCAGGCTGCTGCTCGGCTACATGTACGCACAGCCCGGAAAGAAGCTCCTCTTCATGGGCGGCGAGTTCGGGCAGTGGGAAGAGTGGGATCACGACACGGGGCTCGACTGGGATCTTCTGCAGTTCCCGACGCACGCGGGCGTGAAGAAGTGGGTGAGCGATCTCAACCGGCTCTACCGCGCCGACAGCGCGCTCCACGAGGGCGAGTTCGACCACGGCTGCTTCGAGTGGATCGACTGCGGGGACAGCGAGGGCAGCGTCCTGACCCTGCTGCGGAAGGCGTCGTCGTCGGACCGCGTCATGGTCGTGGCCTGCAACTTCACGCCGGTTCCGCGACACCACTACCGGGTCGGCGCGCCCCGCGGCGGCTCGTGGCGCGAGGCTCTCAACAGCGACGCCGCCGAGTATGGCGGCAGCGGCCAGGGCAACATGGGGGCCGTGAAGGCAAGGCACGAGCCCTTCCACGGCCGGCCCTACTCGCTGGACCTGACGCTTCCACCCCTCGGGATGGTTTTCTTGACCCACGAAGAGGACAGCTGACGGATGGCTGAACGATACGTTTGCATTCACGGTCACTTCTACCAACCTCCCAGAGAGAACCCATGGCTCGAGGCCGTCGAGCTCCAGGACTCGGCTTACCCCTACCACGACTGGAACCAGCGGATCACCGCGGAGTGCTACGCGCCCAACGCGGCCTCGAGGCTTCTCGACGACGAGAAACGCATCCGTCGAATCGTGAACAACTACTCCGGGATCAACTTCAACTTCGGGCCGACCCTGCTGAGCTGGATGGACGAGCACGCTCCGGAGACCTACAGGGCGATCCTCGAGGCTGACCAGGAAAGCCGGAAGCGCTTCGAGGGGCACGGCTCCGCCATGGCTCAGGCCTACGGACACATGATCCTGCCGCTGGCCAACCGCCGGGACAAGCGCACCCAGGTGCGGTGGGGCATCCGTGACTTCGAGCACCGCTTTGGCAGAGCGCCCGAAGGGATGTGGCTCCCCGAGACCGCGGTCGATCTGGAGAGCCTCGACATCCTGGCCGAACACGGGATCCGCTACACGGTCCTGGCTCCCCACCAGGCGAGGCGGGTGAAAGCGAAGGAGCAGGGCGAGTGGCGGGAGGTCGACGGCACGCAAATCGATCCGAGCCGGGCATATGAGATTCGCCTGCCCTCGCGGCGGACGATGGTCCTGTTTTTCTACGATGGCCCGATCTCCCGCGCCGTCGCCTTCGAACGCCTGCTCAACAGCGGCGAGGCATTCGTCGGTCGGCTGATGTCCGCGTTCTCGGGCGAGAGACGCTGGCCGCAGCTCGCCCATATCGCCACCGATGGGGAGACCTACGGGCACCACCACCGCCACGGGGAAATGGCGCTGGCCTACGCGCTCGAGTCGATCGAGTCGGGGAAGCAAGCGGAGCTGATCAACTACGGAGCTTTTCTGGAGCGGCACCCGCCAACCCACCTCGTCGAGATTCACGAGAGCAGCTCGTGGAGCTGCGTCCACGGAATCGAGCGCTGGAGGAGCGACTGCGGGTGCAATACCGCCCGGGAGGGTTGGAACCAGGCATGGCGAACCCCCTTGCGGGAGTCGCTGGACTGGCTTCGGGACCGGCTCGCCGAGGGCTACGAGCGCACCGCGGCGACGCTCCTGCGGGACCCGTGGGCGGCGCGGGACGAATACATCGAGGTGATCCTCGACCGCTTGCCTGAAAGCGTTCGACCCTTCCTCGAGCGGAACGCGATGGGGGAACCCGGGGCCGGAGAACGCGTCGCGATCTGGAAGCTCCTGGAGCTCCAGCGCCACGCGATGCTGATGTACACGAGCTGCGGGTGGTTCTTTGACGAGCTCTCGGGAATCGAAACCGTCCAGGTTCTGCAGTACGCCGGGCGGGCCATGCAGCTTGCTCGAGAGGTCCTCGGCGAGGATCTCGAGGCGGAGTTCCTGGAGAGGCTCTCGGTGGCGCGGAGCAACCTCCCCACCGAAGGCAACGGCCGCGAGGTCTACGAGCGCCGCGTGAAGCCCGCCATGGTGGACCTGGCAGAGGTCGCCGCGCACTATGCGGTCAGCCGTCTGTTCGAGGAGTACGGACCGCGGACGAAGATCTTCGGGTACGTCGTCGACCGGCACGACGAGCGCTTGCTCGACGCGGGAAAGATCCGGCTGGGGATGGGGCGCGTCCGGGTGGCGAGTCTCATCACCGAGGAGACCGCGTGCCTCAGCTACGGCGTGCTTCACTTCGGCGATCACCATCTCACGGGAGGGGTGCGCAAATTCGAGGGGGAGGCGCAGTACGCCGCCATGCTGGCTGACGTCGAGGAGGCCTTCTCGACCGCCGATCTCCCGGAGGTCGTCCGCAGGCTGGACCGGCACTTCCTCGAGATGCGCTACTCGTTGAAGTCGCTGTTCCGCGATGAGCAACGAAAGGTACTCGATCGGATCCTGGAACCCACGCTGGAGAGCGTCGGCGAGGAGTACGGCCGGTTGTACGACAGCCACGTCGCCCTGATGCGCGTTCTGACGGACCTGGGCATCCCGCTGCCGGCCGCTTTCCGGGCGGCGGCAGAGTACGTGATCAATTCCGGGCTACGCCGGGCCTTCGAGTCCGAGGAGATCGATGTCGAGCGCGCCGGGAAGTTGCTCGAGGAGGCCCGCCAGCAGAACGTCGGCCTCGACCGAGAGGGTCTCGGCCTCACTCTCCAGAGCACCATCGAGCGCGACATGGAGAGCGTCCTTCACGGCGACGGCGATGTCGATCGGCTGCGGAGAATCGAACGGGCCGCACGGCTCATCGGCGCCGAGACCTTCGACGTCAACCCGTGGAAGATCGAGAACCTGTTCTACGAGACGATGCAGACGCGCCTGCCCGTCATGCGTCAGAGGGCGGAAGACGGGGACGCAGGCGCACAAGCGTGGGTCGAGCACTTCCACGCCCTGGGCAAGGCGCTACGGTTCCGGATCGCCTAGCGCGTGACTTACGCCGGGGCCGTCTCCGTGGCAGCCGCCTCTTCCTCGGGAGCCGCGGTCCAACCGTTTCCTTCGAACCATGCCGCGGCCTCGGTGAGGCGATCCTCGAAGACAGCAGCGTAGAGAACGTCGTTTGCGCGCGGAACATCCGCATCGTTGACCGGACGGATCTTGCCGCGACGCACCAGAGCCAGCGGAAAGAGCACCCCCGGAGGCGGATCGAAGGACTTCGGGCCGGGATTCGCAGGGTCCGCGGGTGGGCGGGTGTGGCAGAACCTCTGAACCTCGGCGGTTCCCCGCCGAAGGCGCAAGCTCCACAGCTCGAGATCACGGGGGACTCCGAACAGCACGCTACAATCGGCTTCACGGATCATGTCCGCGGTGACGGCTCCGGCGCGGCTTACCGCGACGTACACGTGCCGCAGTCGATAGTCCGCCACGGCCCGCTGACCCACGATGAAGTTGATCTCATCACTCATGCCTGCCACGACACACGCCGCCCGGTCCTCGATTCGCGCTCGCTGTAGGGTCCGTTCCTCGAGCGGGTTGCCGTACACGACCCGGAAGGCGTCACGCTCCACGACGTGGCAAGCGTCCGGGTTGTTGTCGATGAAGACGACCTCTTCCTTGTGGCGGCGCAGGAGCTTCCCGATGGCATGGCCCAGCTCGTTCGCTCCCACGACGGCATACCCGAGATGGGCGGGGCGTTTCACACCGAGCGCCCAGGCCACCACGCCTCCCGTCAAGCCCTGGGCCAACACCGTGCCTGCAATGACCAGGAAAACCAGGGCGCGAAGCTCGTGTCCCCCGGACATCCCCAGCTCCGAGATGCTCTGTGCGAACAGCGACGCCACGGCGGCCGCCACGACACCGCGTGGGGAAAGCCATGCCAGGAAGCCCCGTTCGCGCCAGGTGAGATCCGACCCCCAAGAGCACACGGCGACATTGATCGGCCGTACGATGAACATGAGGCTCAACACGGTGAGTAGACCCGGAACGCCGAGGTTCCGGACCTCCACTAGGCGGACGTCGGCCGCCAGGAGCACGAACAGCATGCCGATGAACAGCACCGTGAGCTGTTCCTTGAACTCCCTGAGCTCGTCGGCGACGTGGGTGCGCATGTTGCCGACCACAAGGCCGGCCATGGTGACCGACATGATCCCACTTTCCGGTGACACCGCGTTGCTGAGTTGGAACAGCGCGAGAACCAGCGAGAGCGTGAAGACGTTCTCGAGGCCCTCGGGCACCACCCGCTTGATTCGCAGGAGCAGTGCCAGCAACAGGCCGCCGACACCGCCGAACACCACCCCGAATCCGAGTTTCGCGATCACGTCCAGGAAGGCGACTCCGAACCGCTCCCCCATGGGGCTGGCGACCGCCTGCAGGGTGACCACTGCCACCACGGCGCCGATGGCATCGATGAAGACGCCTTCCGCCTCAAGCACCGTTGAGACACGGTGGGTGACCTTGATCCGGCGCAGAAGGGGAGTCACCACCGTGGGGCCGGTGACGATCACCAGGCTGCCGAACAGCGCCGCCAGACGCCAGTCCCAGCCCATCAGCCAGCGCGCGGAGAGCGTGCCGCCAACTGCCGTGATCAAGGCTCCCACCGTCAGCAGAGCGCGGATCGTGCGCGCTTCGCGCCGCAGACGCTTGACGCGGAGGCTCAATCCTCCCTCGAAGAGGATGACCGCAACGGCAAAGCCCACCAGGAGTTGCAGAGCCGGGCCGAGCGTTTCGGGCCGCACCACATCGAAAACGTCCGGCCCCAGCAGCACGCCGACGCCGAGCAAGATCACGATTCCCGGCAGCTTGAGGTGCCGGGCGACCGACTGCGCCAGCATCCCCGCGGCCATGGCCAGTGCCACCGTCAGAGCGGGGCCGGTAAACCCATGGTGTTCCATGCTACCTCGTCGAATCGCCCCTCTCCGAGCGCGTCCCGCAAGGCCGTCAGCTCGAAGGGCTCATCGTCGATAATCATGATGGTCGACACGCTGGCCCCCGATTCCCCATCTCAGAGCCATTCCTTGCGACGGAAGTAGATGAAAAACCCGACCGCGATCGCCAGCATGAGCCCCACCGCGAAGGGATAGCCCAGATACCAGCTCAGCTCCGGCATGTTCCAGGGGGATAGCTCCGAGTTGAAGTTCATGCCGTAGATCCCCGCGACGAAGCTCAACGGAATGAAGACCGTGGCGATGATCGTGAGCACTTTCATGATCTCGTTCATCTTGTTGCTCAGGCTGGAGAGGTAGACTCCCATCAGATCGGAGCACAGCTCGCGGTAGCTCTCCACCATCTCTACGATCTGGGTGGCATGGTCGTTGGCGTCCCGGAGGTAGGTCCGGGATCGGGGTGAGACGAACTCGGTATCCTCCCGAAGGAGCGCTCGAGTGACCTCGCGATTCGGCAAGGCGACCCGCCGAAGCCCGTTCAATAACGACTTGACATTCTGGATCTCCTCGACCGTGGCCTGGGCGGGGCGTTCAAGAACGGACTCTTCGAGCCGGTCCAGGCGCTCGCCGATGGGTTCGACGACGCCGAAGTAACCGTCGATCAGCGCGTCGATCAGCGCATACGCGAGATAGTCGGTTCCCGACCCGGCGATCCGGGTTCTAGCACTCCGGATCCTCTCGCGAACCGGATCGAAGCTGTCGCCGGCAGTTTCCTGAAAGGTGAGAACGTAGTTCGATCCGACGAACATGCTGAACTGTTCGGTCGCCCCTGCCGTTCCCCGGGGCATGCGCGCAATGACAAGCAGATGGTTTTCGAACTCTTCTACCTTGGGCCGCTGATCCGTGTGGACGACGTCTTCGAGGGCCAGGCGGTGGATCCCGAACGCGTCTCCCAGGGCCTGGATCACACCGGCGTCTCCGAGGCCGTCGACGTTGATCCAGGTCACCGGGAGGCGTCCGACGTATCCTGCTACGGCAGTGGCCTGGGTGACGTCGTGCTCTTCGGAACCCTCCGGGCCGAAGGCCATGATGTGAATGCTGGGTTTGGGCGCGTGGTGGTCCACGTTCAGCGTTCCGGGTGCCGCGCCAGGCTTCCTGGGGATTCGGCGCGGTCGCGCCGGAGGGACCGAAGCCGCTGTCATCGCTGCCTCCTGTCCACGATTTGTCACACGACCTTGCGAATCTGACCCAGGGACTCGACGACGGGTGGATCGAAGTGGACGTCGAGCTGCGGGAAGGCGATGATGACGCCGGCTTCCTTGAGTGCCCACCAAATCGCCTCGTTCAGCTTCGATCGCGCCCGCCGGACGTTCCACGGGTCGTCGATCCAAACCGAGATTTCGAAGTCGACCGACGAGCTTCCGAAATCGGTGAGCAGGATGACCGGCTCCATGGCCTTGTTGCGCCACTCGACGTGCCGTGCGACGCCTTCCAGGGTCCGGCGCACGAGTGCCATGTCGGAGCCGTAGACCACGCCCACCTGACACCGCAAGCGGTAAAGGGAATCCCGGAGGGTGTAGTTGGTCACGGTTGACTGCACGATCGCCGAGTTGGGAACGATGATCTCTTCCTCGTCGAGGGTCCTGGCGATGGTCGCCCGGATCCCCATCCGCATGACCTTCACGAAGCGGTCCTCGACCTTGAGCACGTCGCCCGGTTTGATGGAACGCTCGAGCAAGAGGATAACCCCGGAGACGAAGTTCTGGGCGATGTTCTGCATCGCGAATCCCAGACCGATGGCGAACACCGCGCCCGCCGCGAACAGCGCAGAAAGGTTGATCCCGATGGTCTGGAGGCCGATTCCGACCCCCACCACCATCAGCGAATAGTGCAGGAGCTTGCTCGCCACCTCCACGGTGCCCTCTTGTTTCACGCCCCGGAAGTTGAAGAACCTGACAACGCCTTTCTGAGCCAGCCGCGATATAATGAGAGTGGCGGCGATGATGAAGGCGAAGATCACCAGGGTGGCGACGGTGATCGGAGTCCCCGCCAGGTCGAAGAGGTGGAGATCCCATACCCCTCGGGTCAGCTCCATTCCGTCCTTCATGTCCATCGTTCCTCCTTGAAGCCTCGAAATCGGGAAGTACCTCGTCAGGTTTCGATCGAATGCGGTGCGCGACTCTCGATCGGAGGGTGACGCGCCGACGCGTCAGCTGCGGATCGCGGACCTCAAAAAACAGCGAGGCGACCACCGGCGCACTTCAATGGAGGCCTCGGTCCTTCTTGAGGATGACCCGAGCGTCCACCACCGTGAGGGACTCTTCGTATGCGATGACCGGGTTGAGATCCATCTCCTGGATTCGAGGATAGGACTCGATAACTTCGCCCACGGTCATCAGAAGATCAACGAGCGCCTCGCGGTCCACGGGGGGGCGCCCACGGATACCATTCAGCAGAGGAGCGGACCGGATCTCCGAGAGCATCTGCTTGGCGGAGTTTCTGGTGATCGGCAGCACCCGAAAGACCACGTCCTTGAGCACTTCGACGAGAACCCCCCCGACCCCAAACA
>Ga0316191_10000185_pt1 | contig 36272 bp, 57 predicted proteins | sample Eddworburr2cm_MG_FD_204928 | JGI IMG/M metagenome (GOLD analysis project Ga0316191, IMG submission 204928) | Coastal sediment microbial communities from Maine, United States - Eddy worm burrow 2 cm | ecosystem: Environmental > Aquatic > Marine > Coastal > Sediment | place: USA: Maine...
AGCAGGTCAGAGACTACTTCAAGAGCAAGCAGAAAAAATAACGGTTGTAGGCTTTGCGCCAAAGTGACGCAATCACCGCAGATATTGCGGGTTATACGTCACTTTGGGGTATAACCATTGTTATGTGTCAGTAACAGCCTTGGGAATCAGCAAAGCTTTCGTTGATCAGCTTTTCCCTCTGATATTCAAGTTCGGCTTTTACTGCCTTCTCCATCGGGCTGCCTTTAGCTACCCTCTCTAGTGCCTTTTCACCATGATCGTCAACCATCGATTTGGCGAAAAAGCTTCTCGCCGGTGTGCCTTTAAGCTTTACAGTTTTACCCATTAAAATCACTCCTAAGTTGCCACATAACAAAAGCCATAAAACTGGACTCTGTTACCTCGGCGTTTTTGTTAATATTTAAGTGTCGCCATTTATGGCAAATGTTAGCTATCTACTCGCTCAGCTAGGGCGTCTAGCGCTGGACCGTATTCAGGCCAATCGCTTTCTATTACAAGCGCATCGATAGAGCTTTTTCCGTTATCCCTCCGGCCGTCATCAACAAGCTCACACAGCGCTGTAAGCGTTATCGTTTCATCTCCGTTCAAATACTGCTCAACATCAGTTAGTTTTAGTACGATGTATCTGTTTTCGAGTTCCATACCAGCCTCCACAGCTAACAATTATTTTCAAATTGACGCCTTGCGCGTCCGTTCTTTGCTTCATGCGCCGTTAGTGGCGCAACTTAAAATGGTAGTTATGTTGCTACTCTTCCGTGCCGTGTATTGCATGAAAAGCAGCTTCTTCGTTTAGCTTTGCCAGCTCTGGCGCAAGGGCGTTTATAGCTTCCAAAGCATGGCACTTCATTTTATGCTGTTCGTTGAAATACCTCATAGAAGTCAGCACCTCCAAGCATTCCTGTAGCCTCTTATCAGTGAGGGGTGGTATTTCTGCTTTCGGTACATATTCAACATCCCCGATCATCACCTTTTCCACTTCACTCTCCTATTTATCGTGCAACATAACAATTATCTTCAAATTGACGCCTTACGCGTCCGTTCTTTGCTTCATGCACCATTAGTGGCGCAACTTAAAATGGTAGTTATGGCGATATATCCCACTTTGCCAATTCAATGGCTTTTCGGCGTGTTTCTAAATGAGCCTCACCAAATCCAGAGCATTTCTGCTGAAAGTAAGTTATATCTTCGCCTGCCTGCTGTATCGCTATTAGGTAATACTGCTCTACCCATGAGTGATCTAAAACAAATCGGCCTTGCGCGGTTCCTCGCTCAAATACCTTATCTGGCTGTCTTGGGTCGATTACTACCGTTTCAATCTCGAATCCGCGCTCTCTACACATGCTTTTAACGCGCTCAGCTTCCTTGCGATCTGCAAAACCTACTCGGTCGCCTTCTTTCAATCCTTCAACCATTGATACAGTTCGCCCTGTCCTGCGAGCCGATTGAAAATATGTGTGTGACATGCCTTTCATTGCCTGGTAAATTCCAAAAATGTCCATCGTCGTGTCTCCAAAATCGTGTTAATCGCGCCATAACAAGCGCATACATCGGATAAACCTACGCTGCGCTACGGTTGACCGCTGATGCAGGTCGTTAGGCGTCAATCACTATGCTGGTCAGTATATAGTCACCTATTAGATTTCTAGTCTTTATAGACTCAGTGTCTAGCTCCTCCATTGCAAGACCGCGTAATTCATTCAGATTCACATCCTCACGAAAGTCTCGCAGCAATCTTCCGGTAATCGGCATCCCGCTACCGCCTTGATGATTGTCCCATTGCAGTGCTGTATAATTTATTTCTATAATCATTCTAATAATCCTCAGTTTTAAGTGGCTCCGTTCACGCCTAACAATTAAATCAAGGCGACACGGTAAAGCTGTGCGCCTTATTTGCGCAGTTATGCTGCCTTGTTGCCAGTTCCAGGTGTAATTGACCACCACTCAATAACCTCATCACCCTCGTACTGTAATAGCTCAATCATTGAGTCCTCGCTAATCCATTTATTATCCCTGTCAACGTAGGCTAAGAGGTTGATGATTTGCCCATCACCCATGCAGTTATCTTTATAACGGATAGCCACTATTTCGTTGGCAGCAGGCATAACAAGCCGTTCGTTTTGACCATCAACCGCGTGGTCTTGTTTGTTTTTATTTTGCTCTGGCATTTCACCTACCCTCTTAAATTCATCTCTCGGTTGCTGGCAACACAACATAAAATGTTAGGCGTCAATCTAAAAGGTCTTCGCTAGTTGCGCTTGAATATAGTGGGGTATACGTACCTCTACAAAAATAATTCTCATCGCAAGAAGGGCAGCATACCTCTTCCATTTCTTCTTTGGGCGCAATAGCAAACAGATCATTGTTACTATCAATCATCTCATCATCGGTCATGGTGTAGTCACATCGGGGGCATGTTGGCTTGCAGTCATCACGCCTAACAATCTCATTGTTCTGACCCGCTACCGCATCAGTCTTTGATGTTTCAGCTTGTTCGTTGCTCATCGTTTCAATCCTTAATTTGGTGCATTTTGTCGCAGGCAGCACATGCTAGTCAGTTATGCGGCTACTCGTAGCCTGCGTATTCTAGGTAATCACAAAACGATGTGCGTTGTGCAAATCGCGTCTTGTATTTCTCATTAAACTCCTTAACGGCTAATTTCATGCGCCCTTCAAAGGCTGCTAGGGTTTCACAGCACCCTTGGTTGTCATGCTCTTTTAGCCATCCCATCAGCTTCAGTTTCATCTCGCTTTTTTTCATCGTGATCTCCATACGCGCCGTATAACAAATATTTTCAAATTGACGCTTTCCGCGCCACTCGTTACTTCATGCGCCGTTAGTGGCGCAACTTAAAATGGTAGTTATGTTGCCTTTAATCTTTCTAGATCAATAAAAACAGCCAGTCTTTTGTAGCCATTCGGCTCAACCGATCTAATTGTCTTTTTTACTCCTGAGATTATTGTTAACTTTTTTAGTTCAACGCAGTCAAAGCATGGAGTATCAACTTCAACATTAAAAAATATTTTAGTTTGATGCACCTGTAAGCCGCCAAAATAAGGGCAACAATTAAGTAAAAGTCCTGTATGCTTTTTAATAAAAGACAACGCTAAGTCTATAATTTCGTTCTCGTGCATCAATCTTTCCTCTTGTGTAAGTGCAACATAACATAAGTGTTATCTGGTCAATCAAGATCAGGTTTCCATGGTTTGTGTGATTGCGCTCCGGTAGATTTAACACCATCACTCGACTTAGCAAGGCCTCCCGCCATCCACTCAGCCTTGAAACCCACCCAGGAGCGTTCGGCAGCCTCGCCAATGCAGTCATCCACACTCAAGCCCTGTTTAGCAGCTAAATGTAATTGCTTGCCTATCCCGTTGATTGCGGTTTGCGTGTTGCTGGCTTTCTTTTTTCTCCTAACCTCCATCCAGTCAGCCATGATTTGATCATCTGGCAATGATGGCCATCCAGAATAATCGAGATTTTTATAATTCTTAGGCTTAGCTTTAGCCTTGGGCTTGGGCTCGATATTTACATTATTTACATTATTTACATTATTTACATTCTTATCTGTTGCGATTTCGCTGTCATCCTGCTGCGATTTCGCTGTCACTTGCTTGTCATCTTGCTTGTCACTGTCTTGCCATGAATTGTACTTAATCACCGCTACGATGCGGCTTTTAGCCTGCGATTTGCTTGTTATGTCGCCTGTTGAAATGAGTTTCTTTATTGAGGTTCTTAGCTGGCTTATAGTTAAGCCGGTTTCTTTTGATAATGAATCAAGAGAAGTAAGTAACGATCCTCGGTTGATTTCAATTCCACGCCATTTACTATCAGAGTGGTTAGCTCTAAGTAAAAAATGAACAAACAGGCGGCAAGTGTTTTGGTCGCTGTACCACTCCCAGCCCAATAGCTCACGATGAAGTTTTATCCACCCATGCGCCACGTTTAACCCTTTTCGCCTTTGCGAATAAAATCAGCGGCGCTTATTCCAAAGTACTCTGAAAGCATTTCTATGTTTTTACCACTCATCACTGTGGACCTGCGCAATGTGCTTACCGTTGTTGCTGATATATTGAGATGCTCACCAAGCTCGCCGGCCGGAATATCTCGATCTGTCATTAATAACCTTAGGGACCGTCCACAGTCCATTGTTGGTATGCTCATCAATATTCACTCCGCATTTTAATTTCTAAACAAACTATAGCCCACCACGTGAAATAAATCAAAGTAATTATTGCAATATTTCAACTTACTGCTAGTATTATTCACATCAAGACAGCAGCGATGGAGATAAGCAAATGAATTTTATATTCCAGTTAGGCGGCCCATTTAATAAGAAGAGCTATAAGCCCTCAACAGAAGAGGTGAGAGTAGCACAGGAAAAAACGCGGAATACAGGAAGGCTTCGCAGGTATAAGCTCAGAATGATGCGGTACCTACTTCCTATCATGCTGACTAAGCAGGCATGAATATTCAATTTGACGCTGACATACCAAGAAATGGAATTAACTTCTCAGGTCGATGTGATAACTACATCATCATGGTTAACGTAGAAGTTCGCGTTGACTATGAGCCAGACGACCCAAAATTAATTATGGCGATACACTGCCATGACAAGTACAACGGAAAAATGATCTACACAGCAAAGCATGAAGATGACCAGCTTGAAATGCTGGCACTGGAACACATTAAAAAAAGGATAGTGGCATGAGTAACGAAGTTGCAAGTCATAAAAATATAGAAGTAAAGCTTCAACGACCATTCGAGGCTGATGATATTAAATGGAGAGTCCAACGGGCTGGCATCTCATCTAACGGCCATCCGTATGTTATGACTATTCCCTATGTAAGTAACCGTGCCATACAAAAACGCCTTGATGAGGCTCTTGGCGTGTTTGGGTGGGAAAACGCATACAAGCCAACGCCAGACGGCAAGGGCTATCTGTGCGGAATAACTATTCACCTAGAAAATAAGACGGTCACTAAATGGGATGGTGCTGAATACACCAGCATCGAGCCGCTTAAGGGTGCGCTATCTGACTCGATGAAGCGAACAGCTGTCCAGCTTGGTATTGGTCGTTACCTTTATTTGCTAGAAATTGCTTTTACTGAGTGCATGATAGTCGGCACTAGAAAGGAAGCGGTTAATCTTCATGTTCATTACCCAGACAAAAACAATAAATCTATTCAGACGCTTATAAGCTGGGCAAATCCAAGCCTACCGGCATGGGCTCTACCGTTTGACGACTATCAACCATTTATTGAAAAGATAAAATCAGCTCAAGATATGACAGCGCTAAAGAATGCATTCACGGAAGCATACAGAGCCTCAGAGTCATCTAAAAACAATGAATTCCAGAACGTAGCGATAGCCGCAAAGGATGCGAGAAAAAGAGAAATATTAGCATCAATAGATGATATCAATGCCGCCAAACTTGGGGAAATAGATAATTGGCTTGAAAACGAAATGGAAACGTTCTCTCAGCTCCCAAGCGAGGCAACAGTGAATAACTACAGAAGAATAATCACAGAAAACCTATCCAATAGAATATCTGAGTGTGAATTCGACTGCTCATCATTAACAAACAAGCTCGATAAACGATATGAAGAGCGTATTAACGAATTATCAAAGGGGAATACAGATGCCAAATGAAAACAAAGAAATCTCAACCATTGAGCAGGCCGTTGCTTTAACCGGTAGAAAGTCTATTGAGTTTTTCAGCGACAAAAGCAATGTCCAACCGCTAATTGACAAGGTAGTGAATGACGCTTTAAGCCTAGTACCTGTGGTAGACACAAAAAAGGGGCGTGATGCAATAGGGTCAACCGCTTTAAATGTATCAAAATCAAGGGGTCTTATCGAGGATGCAATTGATAATGCGTCTGCTGATTTAAAAGCAAAACTCTCATCAATAAAGGATGTGAAAGACCACGTAATAACCAGTCTAAACCAAGCAAGAAAGGACGTTCTAGCCCCTCGTGATGAGTGGAACGCAGAGCAAAAGCGCAAGGAGGATATACGAATAGAAGCAATCAAGGAAAAGATTGCTGGTATAGCAACCATTGGTGATTTTGCGGAAGATGACACCACAGAGACCATATCCAATAAAATTGATGCGTTGGAAAATATAGATATCACTATTGGGTTTGATGAATTCACCGCAGGTGCAGCAAAGGCAATCCAGGAAGCAACCGGCAAGCTGCATGAAAGAATAGTGAAAATTGCTAACGACAAGAAGGCTGAAGAGCAGCGCGTTCAACTTGAAGCTGAAAAGAAAAAGAACCTCATTCAAGAGCGGTTATCTAACCTTACACAGATACCCCTATCATTGATGGGCAAAAGCTCCAGTGAAATCAAAAGACGACTGGACGCGGTTGGTAAAAGTGAAATAACAGATGATGAGTTTGATGAAAGATCTGATGAAGCAAGAGAGATTAGAACCAATGTTCTCCAACAGCTGGAATTTCTTCAAAACCAAGCATTATCAACTGAAGCCACTGAAAAGGCGAAAGCTGAAGAGGTAATTCAACCACCATCAGAAGCGGAAAAAGTTATCAATGATGCTGTTCAGCTGGGCACCGGTGTAATGATGGATGGTAAGCGCGTTAATCCTGCTGATATTCAAATTGAAGTGGAAAGCCATCCACTAATAACAGGCAACGCAAAACCAGCAACAGAAGAGCACTCAGGCATTAAAGCGGCAAGAGATGCGGCATTTGAGGCGTTTGCACTGGCCGAGGAAAAATGGAACGACTACACCCAAGCCCTTCCAGATGGCGACGAGAAAACAAGAGCCCTTGCCATCTATGAAAATATTCTGCTAGTTACTCGAGTATAATAATTAATCACGCGGTGTAACAGCCGCAACACCAAAACAGGAGAGCAACATGGGAGATAGAAAAACAGATGTAGTAGAGTTCATCGGTGAATGTAATGCCGGAATATTAATCGAAAAGCTTAGCCTTGCCTTAAGTGAGGCGGCAATAGCTCAAATTAATCATGGGGCTGGAAGCAAGCGCGCCAAGGTATCGTTGGAGTTTACCTTTCAGCAGATGGGCGACAATGAGCAGGTCATTGTATCTCACAAGCTTTCAACCAGCACGCCAACTAAGCGCGGTAAGAAGGCCGAAGAGGATGTAACTGATACTGCCTTCTTCGTTGGCAAGGGTGGCGTGTTAAGTATTGGGCCGCCAGAAGAGGAGGAAACCGGTCAGTTTAACCTAGGTCGGGATCGTGACCGCGTTACACCGATAAAATAATCAAACAGCCGGTGTGATAACCGGCACAACCTAAAGCAAACAACAAGAGAGAAATTACCATGTCATTAACAGTAGATGCAATCCAAGAGCTTAAAAAAGATCAACTTTTAGAGCGTGTAAATGTAGAGCTTTCGGCGGTAGATACGCTGGTGCCACTAATCGCCCTGCCAAATGGTATTGATCTGATAAGCATTGAGGGCTATATGCCTAACCGTGCTTCGTATCGCTTCACATTTAAGACCAAATCAATAGGTGATTTCGTTGAATACAGTGAGGAGTTTGAGCAAGAAGGTTCCAAGTGCTTTGTCGATTCCGATGAGATGTGTGCGCGAACAATCCTTGATCTTGGAACGGAAATTAACCCGCTTCATCAGTCGCACAAGTCCATCTTGCAGCTAGATAAGACTGCAGCATTCAAGGCTATGCTGCGTGTAGATGGCATAAAGCTGGCCCAAAAGGACGCTTCAAACTTCCTTGATGACTGGGCGGATTGTTTGGAGGTGCATTCTCAGGATGGCTCAAGCATGACCATTCACCAGGCATCAAAGCGGCTTCGTGAAATCACCATTGAGCAAAAAGCCAGCATTGATAGCAAGGTTGGCGACTTCGGCGCAAGCATGAGCTCATTTGAAAAGATAGAGGCCAAGGGTCAGGAAATGATACCGGCCACCATGATTTTCACTTGCAACCCATACCATGGTCTGGCTGAAAGAGCGTTCTTGCTGCGAGTGTCAATATTAACTGGTGAGGCAAAGCCAGCAATAACCCTTCGTATTATCAAGCTAGAGACTCAAAACGAGGCCATAGCCGAAGAGTTTAAGCAGATTCTTACTGATGGGTTTGCATCATCTGAAATAAAAACCTTTATCGGCGAAGGCTAAACAGCATTAGGCCCGTTTAATTACGGGCCTATAGGAGTAAGCAACGTGATCAATAAATTAATTCTACCATTCGACACTGAAACTACTGGTATTCCAAACTGGAAAATACCATCTTACACCTCAACTTGGCATTGAGGTGTGATAAATATTACTCATTTGCAATGTAAGTTGCAGAGAATCTTATGAGATTTGCATTAGCTCCTGTCCCCGCATTTGTGTATGGTAAGGTAGCCGTTGCACCATTTGCAGTAGCCCTATATAAAAGATAAAACTGTGATGTCCCACCAAGAATATAAGCATCACACGGGTGATTTGTCGACCATGATGATGATGTAGCAATATTAACCCCTGAATATCCATCATTTGACGATCCGGTATTTGAATCAGCCTGGAACGGAAGTCCTATTATTCTTAGGTTTCCTGCAGCCGAACCAACAGTAATAGAGTCTGTTCTTAATGCACCTTGGATATGCACAAGTTTTCCAACCTTGACATATTTTCCGCCCGTCAAGGCGTCATAAGTTACCGAATCAAAATCTGTCCCATCCGCCTCAAGGACTGGTGTCCATGTGCCCTCTTCATAATCGTCTAGAACATTAGCATCAGTTGACTTAAAGGTATTATCGAAATCAACGCCAGTAATAGCGCGGTTTTGTGACCATTGGCTACTTGTGCTAATAGCCGACCCCGTCTCGTCCTCGGTAAAAATACCATCGATTATAGTGGAGCCATCACAGTCCTTAACTTTCATCACCGCAACACCACCGGCAACATTCAGCCTAAATGGTTTATTTGATGCGTTTATGGTTGGGTATGTTGTACCGTGACCGAAAGCCCTATCAATATAGCATGTGCCTTTATCTGCTATCACGGCCCTGCTAGCGTTTGAGGCTCCGAAGTGATTCATACCTGTAATTCTTACGGCGCTGGATGATGTGGCGGCATTTACATATACATGAGCAAGTACCGGCCCTTCTACCCACACATTTTCAAGCACATTTTCAGAAAACGATTGAGCAGTTATCTCGATGTTATAGCCAATATTATCACCAGCAGCCCAGTAGTTGGTTTCATACGATCCGCCTATCACTCTCGTGCCATTTGCAAGCCCTTTTATCAACAGACCAGCGGCGTCATTTCTAAACGCATGACAATTGACCAACATATTTTGGTTGGATGGGAAAGTGGATGGGGTTAGATCACCCCAGAATTGAATGCCCTCATCAATAACAAATCCAGCGCCTACATTGTTACCTGAAACGCAGCTTTCGGCCTTAACCAGTAGAGCCTGTCTTAACACTATTCCGTGACTACCGCACTGGAAAACAGACAGATTCTCAAGTTTGCAATCAAACATTCTAAGCGTGTCAATGCCGATCTGGCTAGTCTTTGTTAGATCGCCTTGTACCGCGAAATTAGCAAGCCTTATACCTGTTTTATTGTACGTTCCAAAGCCGCTTGTTACTTTGTTTCTAATGATGGCACCATCGAAGGTAGATCTAAATATGGTGGATGTTTTGCCGGAACCAACCAAGCTGACAGTTTCAGGCACTTCTATCTGTGTAATATCAAGAAATCCAGATGGAGCCGTAACAGTCGCACCGCCACTTTCACCAAAAATTGAGTTGTTAGCATCTGTAGAGCCGGTTATCAGTGTTAGATTTCTAGCTGATTCCATAGCATTTTGCACGCCATTAGTATAATCAGCAGCAGCAAAAGTATGATGACGTAAAACATGGTGGTAAGGGTAAGATGTATTTGTGACGCCGATTTCCCAATCTGGATTAACCGGGTAATATGTAACAATAGAGCCATCAGAGCCTAGTGATTGTATGGTTAGCGAAGCTGATGTCATGCTTGCATGCACTGTTGAAGCTGCATTTGATGTATCACGCACATTTTCAACAACAACATCGGTATGAGTAGAGAAAGAAAAATAGCTTATGGTGGCGTAACGATCACCGCCTCCTGACATCTTTACTATCATCCCAATTGACAATTCAGAGGTTCTATCTACATTTTCATAGCGATATGATGTATCGGTAAGCTTAACCGCCACTGATGAATCTTGATATAGACCTGGAAACCCCGCAAGTATGGATGGAAGGAGTGAATTCACAAGTCTACCCGATTGGTTCCATACCATGGCCTGCCCTTCCGCTGGCGATGGAAGAACATTAAGATCAGGCGCTCTAGACTCCGTATTAATAAATTGTAAGCCACGATAATTTAGATTTCTCTCAATTTCTTGAGCCTTAAGCCACAGCCTATCGATATCCTCGTTAACCGTAAGCGCCCTGAAATCACCAGAATTCTGATAATCGATAACCCGTGTTGTTGGCATTTCTCTCAAAAGAAGAACAACCGAACCATTAACCGGGTTGGTTGAAAAGGTTACGCTACCGCCGCCATTATCACCAACACCGGAAACAGTGAACCCCGAAGTCTGTATTACAGTATCAACATACAACCCCAACTCACTTTCATCATCAATTCTGAATTCATAAGCGAAAACGGCGGTTGATCCATTCGCTACATGGGTGCTAATGGGTGTTTCAGCTGGTACTGTCATAATCTGTCTCCACTTCAAAGGTTCCGTGATCTGGTCGCCAGTTATCACGCGTATTATCGGCGGTATCCCCGCCCTTTCCTATTCTAATCGGTGTTGCTGTAATGGCACCCGCTCCACTATCCAGGTGGCCGTCTGGTTGCTCTATCACTTTCGGGTTCCATTCCGTCATTTCATCCCACAAAGCACCATCTAACACATCAACATGCGCCCAAAGGAAACCAGAATCTAAAGGGGCCTCCCATGCGTCTAGAATGCGCTTGTTTTTATTCTTTGTCTCGTGGTTCTCACCAACACCACAACCCGTACCTTTCAAGTGATTGCGCAAAATATGAGGAACATGAGTACCAACACCATTGGTTTCAACATCAACCCGTGGTAATTGGTATTTTTTCACATATTTTTTAACCTCTCTGCACTGCTCATCGATATTACCAAGTAAGCCAATACAAACCTGAAGGTAGAGCCGCCCTTTTTCATCGGTAAGCACCACAGAAAAAGCACTTGTATCGTTATTGATCTTGCCTGATGCACAATCCCACTTAGTAGCCGCGCCCACAATCTGTACATTACCAAGCCACATTGTAACTTTTCTGTTTGTGTGGCGTATTACCGGTGCAACGTCATACGGTATTATCTTCTCAGGGTTAAGCCTGATATCTTGTATTGGCTTGGCGTGTAATTGGTATTGACTATCCCATTCATTGAATGTTGTGCACTCCTTACGCCTCCACTCCATTTCTTCATGGTCGAATCTTTCAGGCCATGCGCTATCTGCGTATAAATCAACCGTTGCTCCTGGTGGCTTGGTGAAAATTATATCATTTCCATCAAGCACATAGTCTGGACCTTCTTTTGCTACCCAGCTATATTCACCAATGCCAACAAATACAAATTCCGGTGAAAACTTACATGAAAACCTTGTTTTAGTTGCTACATTATCTTCAAATCGCTGTTCTAAACCATACATCCTGATTGTTAGATCTTCAGCACCCGCTTTTATCTTTTCATCATATATCGATTTATGGCTGTGAGGTGTGCCTATGAAATCCTTTTGCGCACCTGGTACTGCAATGTGTATTTGCTCACTCAGCCGGTGGCGCACCTTTTCCCGCGCTTCTGGAGTTGATACGTTCTTCTGAACCTCCACATCATCATTCTGTATGTAATCAGCACGTGATGATGTTATATTTTTAAGTATGCCTGCCGCTTGCATTCCAGGGTTTCTCGGGTCTTTTTCATAGCCCTCCTTTGTCCACCAGAATTCTACTTGGCCGCTTAGATTAGGCCCGATAGAGTCCCTCGTTAGCGGGTGTTTCTCAAGTATGTTCTTTGTATCTCGTGATGCTTTATAGGCGGTTTTATCATCAGCGCCTTGGTGTAATATCTGCCTTTTTGGATTGCGGTAGTAAAGCCACGCATTATAAACACCTAATATCGTTGATTTTCCGCAACCACGAAAAACACGTAGGACACGAATACGAGAACCACAAAACTCAAGAAAATGACAAATAGCAATGTGAATGTCAGGCACTTCCCAGCCTTGGAAATCAGCCCATAACAGAAAGAACACTGCAAATGATACCTTCTTCTTTTCACGTGGCATTCACTTCTACTTTACTACTTTCATTTTTTTACGCTGCTCGAAGCGCTTCAATTGTTCACTCGCGGCTTTTTCGTGCCTGGCTATGTCCTTGTCTAAATTATCATCCTCTTGAGTGTTACCGTCATCAGGCACCCCTTTAACGCCAAAGGAATCAATCTTGTTGATCAAGGTAAGCGTGGCCGCTGCATTCTTCTTGCACCAATAGCGGTCGCCTCGCTCCTCCTTAGTCATATCCATTGGCAAAACATCCTTTCCTGGCCAATTATCGGGATCAGCTTCGATCAAAACAGAATCAATAAGCTTGTCTTGTAGATCCTGCAGAAGCTTAATTTGATCTTGACGCATAAACCACCCCTTTAATCTGGTATTGCCGCACCCATATCAGGTGCGCGCTGTGGTGCTATGTCTCCAGGCTTCCACCAATATTCCTGGCCATACTCACTTGAACGCTTTCTCATTTGCCGATGGAATTTTGATTGAGCGTCTGGATCCGCCAGTAACTCCATTTGATCAAAGAAGGCGTTGCTAATAAGGTAGGTTTGCCACACATCTGGCGTATACCTATCTAGAATTTTAACCGACTCACCTAGTATATTTGTTTCTTCACCTTGCACGGCTTCACGAATATTGCCAAGTGTGAATTTAGCTGTAGTATCTAGCAGCTCACCAACTGGACCAGTAAATGTTTGAGTAAGGCCACCACCGAATCTATTCACATCTGAAAAAATAAAGTCACCAAAAATGCCCAGACCGCCACCCTGTAGCATTGATGCCCCCAGGAATTTAAGATCCATTTCTCTCGGGTCTCTCCCTGCTGTGATATCCTTCATCTGCAAGGATATTCCACCTAAAATTGTCGTAGTGGCCAATATAGCGCCAATATACACGAGCCTATCCGCTGCTGTTGCTTGATAGGCCGCTCTATAGAAGTGGGTCATGATGATAGTAGCGGGAAACGATTTAAACATCATTGATGAGCGCCATACTTGACCATCAATGGTTGCGCGCCCTGTACCGCCGTTCATTATAGCTCGAACCTTGGCATCTGGTGTTGGTACTGCAAAATCTGTCTCACTCATTACCATCTGGTGAAACTTTTCACTGCCAGGTTGAGTCATATCAGCAAATTTAACGCCTTTATGCTCCAGTGTCTTGCTTGCGCTAAAATGCGTCCAATCATCTGGAGTTATCCCGTACTCATCAAAAGCGCGCAACAAATCCTTGTCAAGGCTGCTGTATTTCTTGCTGAAGTTCTCGGCAAGCAGCGCGCCAAACTCCATGCCAAACCCCTTCCGCCCTGCATGAGTCCAAGGCTCAAGAAGAGAGGCCCGCATAACGCCCTCTGCAACCTTCGCGGTTGGCCCGCTTCCATAAGTATCTGCATGTCTATTGGCAGCGTGCATTCTACCCGTCATAGCATCACCAACAAGACCCATTTTAACGGCGAAAACTTGAGACTCTTCATTGGTCATCAGGCTCATATGCCTTTTAAGCACCTTCAGCGCTGGTATGGTGTTTCGCTTTGAGGTAACAACCTGAAACCCAACATCGGACACCGCAGACAAGAATGCCCGACCAAGTGTTGAAGCAACAATTACATTTCTTACACTTTGACCAATATCAGAAACGGTGGTCATATCACCCTCGTTAACCTTTCCGCTAATATTGGCGTAAACGCCTTTAGCAAACCATTTCTTGTGACCGGCAAGACCGCCCATGTCCTTCTCAGCCATTCCAAGCAATGATTTAAACGTAGCGTCAGGGGATGGGCCGAATATTTCCATCAGTGCGTTGTCATGGCTCATCATGTCAATATGATCAGTTAACGTACCAAAAACATCACCCCGCCCGAAATCTCTTTGATACTCCATCCAGCTCTCAGCATCCTTGAAATATAGAAATCTTCTATCACTATTTTTACGGGCTAGTTTTTTACCAAGGCGTGGAACCGTTAAATCTTTAACCTTATTAAGGCCGTGAGTTGTAATACTGTCGTAGGTATAATCAAGCGCCTCATCTAACTGCTTGCCGGTTAACGGATTGCCAGCATCATCAAGCATCTGACCTAAATCGAGCTTTGGCGTTATTCTCTTCTTCCACTCATCAAGGCCTATTTTAGCAATGGCCCTTGCGTCATGGTGTTGCGGCATTAAATAGCGCTGATTATTCCCTATTGATCCACCACGGGCGTTAAAGTCTTTTCTCATGCGCTCATTAAGGGAAAGCCAATCTTTGGCAAACTCCATCAATTGAGGGTCATCTACCTTTTCACCATAGATAGCCTTAGCGAACAATTGCAAATCATCTTGGTTTTGATAAAAGCCTAAAGCACGAGTTCTAAAGCGCTGCAACATGTCAGCTACTTCAGCGTGATATTGCCCCGCGTAATATTTTTGTAGGTATTCAACATTTGCATAGCCAGATTTTCCGGTTCGATCCTTAGACATTAGAGAAAGCAGCCCTTCATAAGCGCCTTCTGGGTGACTCTCTGCTTTTGCCCATGCCTCAGATAGCCTAACCGCCTGAATCACTGTCTCACGCTTCTGCCTGCTTAACTGAGCAACTATACTAGTTAACTCAGCATCAACATCATCAGCAGCCTTTAGGCGCTCGGCAACGTCCTTAGTGATCTTCCCAGCCTTTTGAGCTTGGGTTATGCAAACATCGAAACTAGCCAAGGAAGACTACTCCAACCTGTAGAAGCAGAGTAGATATAAAAACAAAGCCAAGTATCGCCCACTTGCGGTTTATCTTCTTATCATGCGCGGCTTTCATCTGCCCTACTTCTCTATAGAAATCAGACCACATTTCCTGCGTTTCCTTATCCATATATACACCTCAACACATCATCTAAACCTTGAATCTCTTCATCGTATGACTTAACCAGCGCCGCAGCATCTACAGCCTCGCCATCAACATCCATTACTTTATTGTCCAGCCGGTTAAACTTAGCCATATCCTCATTATAGACTTCATCTAGCCCTTGCGCCTTAAGAATGTCATGCTCTCTTTGTGACGCGGTTGAGACCGGTGCTTTTGGCTTGACCTGTTGAGCGGGTGGCGGCTCATAAATCGATTTATCTTTGGATGGTGGCGCGTACTGCTTGGCGCGGTTATCCATTTCTTTTAGGTATTCAATATCGTTTTTAACTTGCTGCGCGTGAATGTCAGTGGAAACTTGCTTTATATCAACGGCATCAACTGCTTTCATTCTGTCACCGGCAGGCTTTAAGGCGTTAAACTCCTTAAACATTTCTCCTTGATGAATGCCTTTAGCCTTCATCGCCTTGTATGCCTCAGCCGGAATGAAAACGGCCTTTATCTTAACGCCGTCACGCTTTGCTATTTCTGCGCGGTGATGGCCGTCTAATATTTTCAACCCACCTTCGTCCTGCACCGCAACAATGGGCTTGCTTGAATCGCCCTTGTAACTTGATATATCCTTTCCATGCTCTGTTTTTACTAGTATATGCGGGTCAACCTCGTATAAGTACGGGTTCTTTTCACTTACCTTTTTAATTGAGTCCTCGTTGAAAATGATCTTCTCAGAGCCTTTCAATGTATCCTCTTGACGCTGCAAAGACTCCTTAGCGGTTTTTAGCTCAGGTGTTTCTGGCAACTCATCAGCCGTTTCTCTAACTTTTCGCAGCCAACCAGAAAGACCACCGGTTACACCACCGATAACACCAGCACCAGTGGCGGCCATGGCAACATTAGCCAAAGCATCTCCCGCTGAGTAAGGGGAGTCTATCTCTTGTTTGTGCTGGTAAACGAACGCCTGAATACCTATCTCAGTAGCACCGCCAATAACAGCGGCATTTCTAGCGGTTAGCGCGGCACGGCCAATAATACTAATTGCCTTTGCTGTTACGGCAGGCGTGGCAATGCCCACGGTGAGAATATTTACAGGGTCAAGCATGTAGCCATTCATTGCCCCAAGAAATTGAGCGGTACCGGAACCACGAGAAATAACCTCTTGTGAATAATCACGGCGGCTTTTCAGCAGTGCATTACGCTCGGTTGTTAGCTGGTCATCTGTTTTTATGTCGTCGCGCTTAAGGTCGCCAGCCACTTTATTGTAATCAATAGCCTTGAACCCTGAGCGCGGCCTATACTGATCGACATTATCAAGCTCGCCAGACTCAACCATTTTATCAATAATAGCTTTTCGCTGAGACCAGCCCTCACGATTTAACGATGTGGATATTGAAAGCTCTTCATCGATAACATAACCAAGAGAGGCATCGAATACTTCACTGAATTCGGCTTCCTGCATTTTTTGGTGATCATATGGCGTGAAATTATCAAGCACCTCACTTTGTGATGATTTATTAATTAAAGGCATTGAATAGCCCCCCGCCTTGCTTTAGGCGCTCCCTTTCTTCATCAGACATTTCACGTTCAAATTTGGCTTTTGACTGAGCTTTTTTAGTTATCGACATGGCCAATGAATCTCGTTTTAACTTATCCGCATCAAATGAAAGCAGAAATGGCTTGCTACCGTCACCAGTCATCAACATAGCATCATTAACTATTACCGCGTAACGGTTGTTTGCCACCCCGATAATTCCAGTTTGAGGCTTTCTAATTAGATCGGATACCTGCTTATCACTCATACCCCACACACCACCATGCTCTGCTACTGTCTCAGAAGAAACGGAATCTATATAATCAGTGAAATCACCCTTGTCAATGCCCCGTGGAAGCTCTAACTTTTCCCCTCTAATTACACCTATTCCACCAGAAACGGATTTGATTGCATCTTCAAAGCTATCGTCTGAGAAAAATCCGCTTTCTAATCCTGGCGCGTTGAGGCTGGCATAATATGCAACCGATGCATCAAACATATGTACGCGATCTCTACCTACATACGCCCCGCCAACAATAGAGTCAAATGCTGACAATAGCGTTTTGCTGTCTTCGTCAAGGTTGATCATCTTATCTTTTAGAAGCTGCTGACCTTTGAATACACCTTCCATGATGCTGGGGTCACCAATCGCGCCAGTCATTGCAAAAAGGCCGGCGTTTTTCCTGTCCAACTGACTCCATACAGCGTCATTATCCCTAAAAGATAGAGCCATTAACACTTTTTGTTTCGGGGTACTACTCGGCAAAAGGTCGACAAATAAACCAGCTTCATCCTCCGAAAGTGGGGGAATAGGCCGGCCATAGTGAACGCTAAGATACTCAGCCTGCTCTAGACGAGCCTGAAATGATGTAGGATCGTTTAAATCAATCGGGATCTCTTTAATTATGTCTTGCTTTACAGCGAAACCATAAGCGTCCTTGTCTAGCTCGGATTCTATTGTCTCGCTAGCATTCTCAAGGTTAAATCTAAGCTCAGCGCCTTGAACGCCATGCGCCTCTGTAATTTCACCAAGCATTTTATCTCTAGTGGCCTTGGGAAGTGTGATAAATTTACTTGACCCCTTGGCTATCATTAGCTCTTCCTGAAGCCCTGCAAGTGGCGCAGCAAGTTCAGCTGAGGCAAGCTCATCATCTCGCACCAGGTAGTTATTGTTTAAGGATAGAATGGTATCTTTTACTAATTCAGTGGCCTGCTTTTTGGCTGCTACTGTAGATTTGTTTTTCACCTGGGCAATCTCAGTTATTGCCATGGCTTCGAATTGGCTTTGCTCTTCAGCGCTCAGCGCTTCGTATTCATTATTTCGAATGCTCTCAAGTGCCGCTAGAGGATCTTTACCTATATCCTGCCTTACCTTTCCTCGGCTAAGATCCTTTTTGAACTTCTTAATCTTGGCTTGATACTCTTCTGAGTCGATGACCCCAACCTCAAGGGAATGAGCCATAAGCGCATCACCTTTAGAAACCACTTCGTCAAACTGATCTTGATCGCCCCTAATAGCAATACCTGCTAAATCATCAAGTGAAGAGTCCAAGATAGCCTGTTGCTCTATAGCGTCCTGCTTGAGCACGTTTGACTTAATATCCAACCCTTTGTTGAATGCGAATTTATCAACATTCTTGCGCCACACATCAAACTGCTGCTTATTACCGAATCGCTCTTCATAACGCCCTTCAAGTTCATCATAGAACTCTTTATAGCGGGTGTTTTGTGTGCCGTAGTCACGATCTTCATTTTTAAATTCAAACGCCTTTGATTCTATTTCCTTCAGCGCTTCAGTTGTCGCCCCTGCTAGCTCCATGTCTTTGCGGTTTTGCTCATAAGCCAAAATAGTATCAGCGCCAACATTGGCCAGATTGCGCATTGACTCAGCAGCCTGATCTAACCCGCCTACGCTAGGCACACCGCGCTGCGGTTCAAGCGTCTTTTGCCCTAACTCATTACCAAGATTAATTACAGGCATTACTTAGCCACCTCACTACCATACCACCCAGCCTGCCCACCGATGGAAATAGCCGATGATGCAAAGTTAGCGACTCCAGCAGTTGCCGCTTGACTACCACGTAAACTAAAAACATCGGCCTGCTGTCGTAGTGCGGTGGCCCTGTCTCCAGCGTTTAAAGTTTCAGTGAAAGCGTCTTGCTCGGTTCTTTCGACAATATCCTTATTAATCAAGTTGCCGGTAACGCTATCAATATCAACACCTGATGCGGCCATTGCAGCTCTAGCACTTGCAGCAATACGCTTTCCGCGCTCCCGTGTTTTGGCGGCGCGCATTTCACCCGCTTGCTTTTCAGTCTCAGCGTTGGCGTTGGCCTGATCTGCTTGAAACCCAGCAATATCTTGCTGATTCTTAACGGTCACAGCCGTACCAACAGCAGTCGCGGCAAGAGCGGCAAATTCAAATCCGGTGCACATGCTAAACACTCCCCATTGACATAATAGAACCAAACTTTTCAAACCCACAAAGGCTATATAATTTTTCAGTTTCTTGAACATTAACACCGGTTGATATTCCAGCCGTGATAAATTCTGGCTTAACACCTTTTGACTTTGCCCACTCTGCATATTGCTTGGCAAGCTTCAATGATGAGCGTTGCCCCCTGAATTCTTTTTTAACAAACAAGGCGAAATCACCAGCCATTAAATCGTCACTAAACCAATGGGGCGACACGTAGCCAATAAACCCGCCAACAACCCGACAATCAACCTCGACCACTAGGAATAGGTAATCTTCAGAGTCCACAGCTAGCGTAAATAAATGAGCCACTTTTTCAACATTATAATCAAGCTCTGAAAATCTGCTTTCTTGGTGCATTTCATAGCCGAGATAAATTAACGGCTCCAAGTCGCTATATATTGCTGGTCTTATCATCGTGGGTTAACCGTTAGTTGTAATATTATTGATAAAACATGCACCGGCAAAGCGTTTGGCTGCTCAATTGAGATATAGCCGCGCTCTTGCCATCCTTGATTAAGTACATCAAAGATCCCAGTGTAGACGGGCGGGGGAAGATCTAGCAGGCTGTCACCAAACGACCGATAATCTATGTACTGATCATTAATATTCAAGGCAAACGTGTTCAGTACTTGTATAGATATTTTGGCTATTCGAACATTATTACCCTGGGCGCTACCACTCTGGGTGAAAAACTCAGGACTTAAGGTCTTTATGTAACCGCGGGATGGTAGACCAATGCTAACCTCGCTAGCCACGCGAGCAATAACAACTTGACCGCTAGAAACAACCACGCTGGGTACAATAATAGCATCCGCCACAACCTCTACCGTTTCGCCTTCCAGGTGATTCAGCCCACTCCATGTATCCGTAGGCGTGCCAGTCGTGGCACTGATTGCACTAGCCAGCCCGTAAACAGAGGCAGGGTCGAATGATTCGATATACCTGGTTGTGCCGGTATTTACTACACACCAAACTTCATCAACACCATCAGCATTAGGCATTGATTCGACACTTTCATAAGTGGTGCCCGCTGTAGGCACCTGACGGCACCACGCTAAAATACCCTCTTCTCTGTCAATGCATGAGGTGACCATAACGCCATCTTCACGCACAGCCCACAAGATAGATTCGGGCTCTTGTTGGTAGGTCATATCAACAACGCCATCACCAGTTATATGTTCAGACAGCTTTACTAGATCCGGTGAGCTGAAACTATCCCGCGTTATCTGGTAACCAAGGCCGCGAATCTTACGCCCTGTTCGATTTGAAAAAACTAGCTCATTATCTACACGCACCGGCCTCACTGTATTACAGCCGTAATCGCTTGGGTTTGCCACTTGTACATTTGTCGGTGTCATTGGAGACTCAACGCCGCCGGTCAAGGTAAACTCACTACCGGACGTAAGCACTAGCAACTGACTCTTAACTTTGCTCATGTGCAAAATAGGGTCGTATTCATCAACATCTAGCGTGTAAAGGAACGCGTCATCATCAAGAACGCCAAGCTCAAAATTTAAATATTCACTTGTGCGTGATTTTGCCACTGAATGAGGGTAAGCGGGAGACCCGCCAACGACTAAGCTCTGTTGAAAAAACGTCCCGCACCTTGGGTATCCGTTAGCCGCATTCCAAATTGACTGATTGAGAGTCCAGGCACCAGCTTGAGCCGCTGCATCTGATGACATTACTTGTCTAACTATCGCATCAACTGAGCTTGTTGAATTGTATGCGGTAATCTCCATTAGTCCGCCGTTGATCTGGATAAACGCCCCAACATCACCAGCACGCCACCCGTTAGCCGCTGTACCAGTAGCAACACTTCGCACCGTGCCATATGCCGATATAGCTCCTGGATCTGGCGCATAGTTTACAGAAAAAATATCAGTCGAAGCCGATACTAACTCATAGAATCCATTGTATTCAACCGGCGTACAGCCTTCGATTTGAACTGTATTTGCAGCTGAATACCCATGATTAGCAACCGTGCTAAAATCAATCTCAGGCGGTACGGCCACGCCATCAAATACAGCAGCATCCAAGGTTAGTCGCGTACCGTAAATTGTGCCGGTGGATAACTGAAGCTGTATGGTTTCGCCGATTGAGCCATTGGTGGATGGAGTGCATACCGCCTGCGGTGCGCCTGTTATAGTCCAGACACTAGCCGCGATACTTGTACTATCAAAAGCAGTTTCGATGGTGCATGTAACAACGGTAGGGCTGGTGTAGCCAGTAATGAGGGCAACACCATTCAGGTATGTGATACGCCGACCCACATCAGCAGATAGAAAAGATGCGCCACCCGCTGTGAATGTACGACCGGCCCCAACAGTTGCCGCGCTTAATGTCAGTGTTTCAGCTGGGTTCAATCCCTGCTCAAAGAAAGGTTCAGGTGAGAATGGTGTATTTTCAATTGACCAATTATCATTTTCAAATCTGCGTAGCCGCTGGACCGGGTGATTTTCATGGAACAAAAATATAGTATCAGCACCACCAACATACTCAATATCGAACAACTCAGTCTCATCATAGACCGTTGCTATCTCGTAAGGGTTTAGACCATCCATTACCTGCGTACGGTCTTGGTTAAAAAATCTAATGTAGTTATGCCCAAACTCAAGCATATTTGATTCTGACTTGGAAAATTCGAATTTTATAAGACGGCAAGGCTTATCTGCGTGCTTAGCCGTTGCGTTGTAACGCCTCATGGGTGTTGACTTAGCACCGCCCTGTATCTGCGGCACAAAACCATACATCTCAGCTACGGCGTTTTTATAGCGCTCTACATCATAACGCCCAAACAACTTTGGCGAGATTTCCCCCGCCGTGAAGTTGGTTTGAACAAGGTTAGCATTAGCCACGCGCTAGAACCTTTTCGAGAGTTTCATCAATTTCCATGGCATCACACATGATAGTGATCACAGAATCAAAGATGGCGCGCTCTGTATCTTCGCCAACAAACGGGATATTAATTTTACTATTGATAACATCTACCAGCCGGCCTTTCATTCCAACCGAAGTTCCACGCTCGATACCGGTGGCAGCATCCTGCATTAAAGCGACGAACTCAGCGGGTAAATACTCCTCAACCTCTACGGAAATGCGCTCAACAGCCCACGCAACTGCACGCACTTCTAGAAATTCAGGCACGTATGGAATATCAATAGAACCGGCTACTTTTTCCGCAATAGAATCAATCTGGTTTTCAGTAAACACAATACTACTCCTGGGGGTAAGCCCCTGTTTTCATCATTTCACTCAATACGCGAGCACGGCCTTTAACTTGACGCGCCCACCGGCTGTTTAGCATCTCAATGGATGCGTTAACATAATCACCGCCAGCAATAAGGCGGATTGTATTTTTAAAACTGTTGAATGTTGGCATGCCCATGTTGAACACCATGTTAACAACAACATCACGGCGCACCGCGTCCAACTCACCAAACCAATCAAACTTACTTGCACACTCAATTGTGGCATTTGCTACATCATGCTTTAAAAGTTGTTCTGCAATATGATCAGGGATGCCATTGGCCTCAAGATTATGACCCCAACCGATTGTTAACTTATCAGCAGGGCACTGGTATGGCATGTACAAGCCACCTTTTTTTGGCCCCGTCCCCTCTTGCTCTTTTAGCATTTTAATTAATTGATCACGCATATTAACCTCAATAGTTAAGACAAAGACCGCCTAGCACCAAGAATCTCAAAGCTACCCAAAGTTGCCGGGCTCTCATCCTGTCCATCAACCGCTCTGCATTGGGCCATATATCGCCGCAAATCACCATTAAGCTGATCGCGTAACGATGTGCTTTGAGTTACCGCATAAGCCATTCTTGCGGCCATGGCCAGCTCAACCGCAGCGACAAGCATCGCATCCCAACTCTCAACGTCTTTATTTTTCCAAATGTAAACCAACTGCAAACCAGGCTGATCGATTAGCAGGCGCTTACCACCGTTACCATCACCGACCGTCTCAGTACGATAATCAACCGCATCCGCTTGAGTGCCGTTAATCTCAACATTACGGAGCCAATCAGACGGGAGTATGTAGCGATAGGCGAAGCCAAACTCTGGAGTAGTGGCCTCTGGCGATAGAAGAACGCGAGTTGTTGCGCAACTCCAGTTGTGTGAGCGTAAAATTGCATTGCGCACAGTTGGCCATAGATTAGCACATAGTCGCGCAGTATCTAATCCACCGGCCTGCGAGCCCTCAGAAAATGAGTTGATTGGAGATGCGCCCAATATCTGTAGGGCATTTGAGCAAACTGCAACATCCGAAGGCATGGATTATTATCTCCTAAAAAGTACCCGCATATTTCAGCGGGTAAATAACAAGGGGGGAAGATTAACCGGGTAACGCGACGATAACATCAATGCGGAATTGCTGATCATCATCAGGATTTGCTGCTAACAATGTAGCGTACACGTTTGAAACGGTATCGGTTCGCTGCACTGATTCAGTTGCACTAACATTAATTAGCGCACCAGCTGCACCGGCGTCTGTTTTGATACCAGCCGCCGCAACGTCTAATCCATCAGCAATACCATCGACATCGATAACAGTCTGCGCCGGATCAACATCAGCAGATGCACGCAACCCGATATCCATCGTGACAGATGTACCCATCGCCTCGTGGAATACCTTGTAACCAACAATGCGAGTACCCACGGGTAGATTAACAGGTGATGCAACTGTATCGTTTTCAGCCCACGCGGCTGTCGCTGGTGAACTTAGCGTAATGACCTGTAAGCGACCAAGGGCCTCATCATTGCGTAGCTTGGTTCCTGCGGCCACTTTTGCAGCCTCTAGAGTGACAATTTCAGCCATTTTAATTAACTCCTAAAAAATTTTGATTTCCGCGCCTGTGACGGCGCGGGTTAACTATTACTGAAACGCAATCTCTACAACGCGCTTTGCTTCAGTGCGTAGTGCGCCGTAGCTAGCAGCCATCGAGACTTGCATAGTGTCCTTTTTGTCTCCACGGCGTTGAACATTACCCTCAACGAAGCCAGAACCGAATTGAATACCAGACTTTGCCCATGCTACGTTGTAGTAGGTAGTTCCATCGTTATAGATCGACTCGTAGGGTATCCATGTGAAACCAAGCCACTTACCACTAACATCGCCGTTCTGTAGCATTTTTACCGCTAAGAAGTCGGCACTGGTTAGTGTAGTATCGTTGAGGATATCCTCAAGAGTCTTAGAGTCATAAGTAATAAATAACTCTTCACCCTCATGCTCGTCGACTTCATTGCTGCGAAAAATCTTTTTGCACTCGATCAGCTTAGCCTTTGTCATACCAGCCGAACCGTGCGCGATCTTTTGCGTTGACGGCAACGCTTCAGTTGAGCCGTCTTTAAGAACCTGAGTGCCGCGCGATGCGTTATAGATAATCTTATCGCAGCGGCGGTTGCGGTTACGAATTAACAAATCCATATATGAGCCTGATGGATTCGCAAGCAACTTTGGCTCATCAGCACGATCTACCGGCAACGCTTTGTAATAATCGAGCATAGTAGCCAGCGGGGTTAGATGCGTTACATCACTCCACACCGTGTCACCGTGTCGAGTGGAATTTTCGTCTAGCAGGCTCCCATCATCGTCAAGCATATTAGCTGTAAATGATTCGCCGGTAATTGTGCCGCGATCAGTAACCGCTCTCATTAAGCGTGACTCAGATTGTCCTGACTCGATTCTGATCTGCGTATCAAACTGCTGTACAAACGCCTGTTCGATTGATTCTGGCATTGTCTTAACCTCATTAATTATGCCTTGCAGGTTATCCTATTCGGGCCTAGTACAAACATGCTGTCGGCTTAGCACATTCGGGCGTGTAGGTTATTCGGGTGCCATCCCGAGCCTATGCGCTAATAATAGGCTAATCCCTCGTCGATATCCCGTCTAAACGCGTGCGCACGCGAGGGGTGGCTATAAATGAGGATTTAGGCGATCTCAAGGGCCAAAACCATGACCAATAAACGTTAAATGCAAACTAAATGCAAACTAAGTGCAGATATCTACTTGCATTTTACATTTAACGATGCTAAGCTTTAATCAACATCAACAAACACAGAGAGTAAACAAAATGAGTAACGTACTTTTCGAGATCTTAGAAGGCATCTACGGCAGCGGCTGTGCACTAGAAACTTTAGCTGATGAAGACATGGTTGTTAATTATGCGGAATCAGCAGGCCACGACATCGACTATGACCAAGCAAAAAAAATCATCAGCGTAGGCAAGCAGTGGGTTGATGATATCGAGAACGGAAACGGCGAATGGTCTCGCATGCGCCACGAAGCAATGACCGCACTAGAGGGGAAATAAAATGCAAAAAGGCAGCATGACAAAAGACCAGGTCGTTAAGATAGTAGGATTGCAGGCGGTTGAAGAAGTTGAAAGGGAAAACTGCGAGCCGACTAATCGTGTAGGATACAATGGGGTTACACAAGGTGATAGTCTGACCGAGTGGAGTGCTATGGTCAGTTGTAAGGATAATGATGGTGATGAGGTTTATTTGGTGGCTTATTACTATACGACAAATGAACAAGATGAAATCATAGCTGAAACTGGTGATGGTGGGTCTATCAGCTGGGAGATTGATGGATACGAAGTAGTGTGAATATCGTGGCGGTGTGTTGCTTGATAATTATCATAGGGATTTTCGGTACCTTTATAATTATCGCGGCAACACAAGGGATTACATCAGCAGTATTGGTAATCTCACTTGTTTTATATTGTTTTGTTGCGAGCTTGTTTAGCCAATCTCCATTTTCGACCGGCAAACAATGTCAGTTTAACAATTTAATTATGGTGATTTACGCCCTGATGCTGCTGGGTATTTTCGCTAAATCTCTCACCTAGCAAACGGTAGTTGAACGAGGTTATGATGAATGAAAAACAGTTTTATTTAATAGCTAGTAAGCTTATTAAGCGCGACGATGAAAAAACAATGCGTGCGTGTAGTGATGTGATATTGCATGGATCTACTATCTACGCCGCCGAAAAAACAAGAGGATGCATTAAGGGGACTCTTGGGCGAAAAGTCCGGGCAATACAATCTAATTATGATCATGCGGTCGAGGTATGCAGCCATGAAAAATAAATCTGATTACGATGAGGGTGCTATTGCTGCAGTTGCCTGGAATAACTCGCCTATTTATGCTCAATTCGATAGAACCGTTTCGTCTGAGTACATTATGAGCTTGTTTCTCCCCCCAGTGCCACAGGATCTAATGCAGATATCCCGCCCGCTACCAAAGCCCTACGCAGATTGGTTGCGTGGGTTTAATGAGCATAGAGGAGCCGTGACACCATGAAGAAGCTATTAATAATAGGTTTTTTATCAAGTCTGCTTATGGTCACAGCCGTAAATAGCAATCTAACCTTTGCAATTCAAGCCGGCATGCTATTAGCGGGGGCATCGACTCTACTGACATGCGCGTCTTACTTGCTTATCAAGTATTTTTAACTGGGACTACCATGGATAACGATAAAAAAGTTAAGCCGATAACATTAACCGGGCAGAATGGCGAAATAATGAAACTTGCCCCAAGCCACCAACCAAATTCTAAACTCGTTGATTTTGAATTCATAGGAAACGAAGAATATTTCCTTGCGGCTCTTGAGCCGAGCGAGTTAAAGGAAATTCAGGTGTTTTTGAATGAGCACCTTGGCAATGCATAACATTGCGGATAAGCCGTAAACGAGCGCCAGCGAAGTGCATCGGATTAATGCGCTTGGTTATGTGCCGCTCTATATTCTTTTGCTTTATTTGGTTTAACCCTTGACAGTTGCGCGCAACTATGAGATGATAGCTACAAGTTAAAGAGATAAACAAATAACTCAAAGGGGTTCATCAAATGGAAATCACAAAAGAAAAAGCAATTGAAATATATGAGCTAGTAGCTAATGACTCTTATGTTTGCGAGATCAGCAGCCTGGACGGGTTCAACCGCGAAAACTCAGTAGGAAATGGTAGCGACATGATAGCGGCCATTGAAGGCGGGGAATATAGCGAGTACTACTTAGTAGGCGCTGAAAAAGAAGATGCGGTTGCAGCTTACAATGACAGACTTGAGGCTGGTGAGATAAATGGCGAAGGGTATGACACATACGACTATCACATGCTTACAATTGTAAGCGGGTCGGTAATGGAGATCTCTTATATACCAGTTGGCGGCTGGTAATGGCGCAAAGCAGCACAGAAAAGTCAAAAGCCCTCCGCGAAAGGAGGGCGGAAGCGGGGCAAAAAGAGATGCGCGGGATTTGGCTCACGCCAGAAGAGGAAAAGTTCATAAAGCCAGAAGTTCGAGCAAAGCTGCAAAAGATGCGAAAAGGCGAGACTGTTAAGTAAGATCAATCGCCAATCTGGTAAGGGCAAGGGTTGAAAAGGGGTAGGGCAATGAACGAATCTGACAAAGCGATAAAGAGGGCTGAAATCATAAGCAGCATCAAAGCGGCTCATCAGGATATAGAAGATAATCAGCGGGCGCTAAATAGGGTTGTAGGTGGCAAGCTGGAATATCAGCCAAGCGCGTATTGTGTCGAGGGATACCATCAAAGAATACGAGAGGGCAAGGCCAGGCTGAAAGATCTTAATGGTGAGCTAGGTGAACTAGTTGGCGATGTTGTAGATGTGGGTGGTTTGCCATCAATACTAAAGCCGCAAGCAGGGTAACGTTTAGTTGTGTGGGCTGAGCCAATGAGGAATTAAAAAATGACAACTGAAAACACTGAACCAACAAACAACGACGAGCTAAGCGGCGAAGCTCCAAACAAACGGCGTGTTATGCCTAAAGTAGTCATTGACGGAGTTGAGTACATACCTGCCAAGAACGTTGTGGCTAATGAAATGGCAATAGCTAAAGGGTTGTTGATGCAATTCTGGGGGGTGTGCAGCGATGAAAAGGCAACCGAATTGATTAACGACAAATCCATAAGCGTTGTGGTTACTGACGAGTACCAAGGGGAATCCCTGAGAAGTGTGCTAGATGAGATAGCTAAGCAGGCATAACAAGGGGTAGGCCCCAAAGTGGGGTATAGGCCCGATATTACGCGGCAATTAAGACACTTAATAATTAGAGGGTAATGATATGTCAAGAGGCGTTAATAAGGTCATTTTGGTTGGTCGACTTGGTAAGGATGTTGAAGTTCGTTATATGCCGAGTGGTGGAGCTGTTGCCAACGTTACAATCGCTACAGCTGAAAGCTGGAAAGATAAGCAGACGGGTGAACAGAAAGATCGTACAGAGTGGCACAACGTTGTTTTTTATAACCGCCTAGCTGAAATTGTTGGCGAATACCTGAAAAAGGGCTCACAAGCCTATATCGAAGGCAGCCTGCGTACACGTAAATGGCAAGATAAAACCGGCCAAGATCGTTACACCACTGAAATCATTGCCAGTGAAATGCAAATGCTAGGGGCTCGCCCAGCCGATCAGCGAGGCGCGCCACAGCAACAAGGAGGATGCCAGCCACCGCAGCAGCAACAGCAAGGCAGCTTTAATCAATCCCATCAGCAGCAAGGTGGATATAACCAAGCACCGCAACAGGGTGGCCAAGCACCACAATGCGGCGGTTTTGATGATTTCGACGATGACATACCTTTTTAATAAGGGGTTAATATGGGTTCTCAAAGCAAGATAATCGAGCTTCTTGATTCTGGTACGGCTAGTTATGACGCTATCTTTGCGGAAATTGGCGGGTGTGAGGATGCCTTGCATCGTCTATTATTAAATATGACTCGTAACGCCGTAATCATATTGATTGAGGGTGAGTATCGGTTGCCACCAAGTAAACGTGAAATTATGCCATTACTAGCTAAGGACAAAAAATTGAATGAAAGAGTCGGGCATCCTAACTGCTATAACCGTGAGCCATTTGCAGAAACAACAATGGTGCAAGATGGGTGGAGTAATGAGGCTTTAGACGGTAAGCACGTTAGGATAGCAGTAATGAAAGAAGTACCTAACTCAATGAGTAAAGATTGTAAGCAGTGGGATGATTTTGGAGAAGCAAAGCGGATGGGTTGGAACTGCGATGGCTGCATATGGAAAAAAATAACTTAAATAAAAACCCAGCCAGTGAAGGCTGGGGAGGAACAACAGCATGATAAACAACATTGAAACACCGCACGCAAGCAGTAAAAGAGACTATACACCCAACACAGAGGAAATTGAAATAGAAATTTCAGGTATAGGCGAAAGACAATGAAGATAATGCAGGGGGATTGCCTTGATAGGATGAAAGAGATTGAGAGTGGATCGGTTGATATGATTTTGACCAGCCCACCGTATAACATGAACCTGAGGATTAGGAATGGCAAATACTGCTCACGTCAAATAGTGAAAGAAATAAGCACCAAATACGAACGGTTTTCTGACAACCTACCAATGGATGATTACTTTGAGTTTAACCGATCCGTGCTTACTGAGTGCCTTCGAGTTTCTGACTTGGTTTTTTATAACGTTCAGTTCCTTACCGGTAACAAGCCGGCGCTATTTAAGCTGATTGGGGAGTTTAGCGACAAGGTAAAGGAGTTAATAATCTGGGATAAATGCAGCGCTCAGCCAGCAATAGGGACTGGAGTGATGAATAGCCAGTTTGAAGTATTAATAGTGCTTCAGAATTCAGCGCCGCAAAGCAGAGCCTTTAAGACGGCTGAATTCGATAGAGGGACATTATCAAATGTTTGGAATATAAAGAGGGGTAAGAAGGTAGATAAGAGTCACGGCGCAGTATTCCCATTAGAGCTTGCTGAGAAAGCTATTTCATCATTCTCTAAAAGTGGTGCGACGATACTCGACCCTTTCATGGGGATGGGTACTACAGGTGTTGCATGTAAAAAACTGGGTAGGAACTTTATTGGCATAGAGCTAGATGATAAATATTTTGATATAGCTAAAGACCGTATTGCTCACCAAGATGGCGCACTCTCGACAAGTAACAAAGGCTAACAAATGAAAGATTTCCCGCTAACTAAGCACAACATACAGCAATTAATGACTGAGTTGCAAAAAGAGCTTTCAGAGTGCGATGGTGGCACGCTGATCATAAGTGCTCAAGAAGCTGGAACCGGCAAGTGGGGTATGGCCAGGCTTTGGCGTGCGTGGATGACTACTACCGCCGAGTTTATGCGCGGTAACGGCGTGACTATGCCCTTATATTTTAAATCAAATGGCGAGCCATACGGGAGCAGGCAGTTTGAACCACAAGATGCTCATGAGCTATTTACTAGGCAGTGGCTAGGCGTAGATGAAAATGGCGAGCGCCTTAGCTGGGCCAAGTCTGGGAATGAAAGCGGACGCAAAGCAACCAAAGGTGAGCGGTTTATTGCCATGCTTCGACATGAGACGTGGGCTATCGACAAGGGAATAACTCTTCTAAAGCCGCGTGACTCGGAATATGAAAAGCTAACTAAGCAGCAAGAAGAATGATAAATAAATCTAGCAACGATGCGCCGTACCCAGTAACCGCAATATACCCCAAGTTTTATTACTGCAAGCGTGGTGATAGTGATATCGCGTGGATAATGAGAATGATGAGCCATGTTCCAGAAGAGAAAAAATTAGAGGTATCCAGTGATTATGAGTGGCTTTTTCTTAGAGATAATCACTGTGGCCGAAAAGCTGCAAACACTTATTTGCACGGCATAGCAAAGGGGTTTAAAGATAATGGGTAGGCGTTGTAAGTGCGGATGTAGAAAAGAGATAAAACCAGCGCGCCAATGCACAAGCTACATGGAGAAGCTTGGGTTTTACTCTATGGAGTGCCAAGAAAAGGCAGCTATTGCCGCACTGAATAAGGCAAGAGAGAAGAAAGCGGCAAAGCCAAGGCAGTCACAACCCAAGGCAGGCAAAACAACAAAGGCGGCGCTCCTAGCCTTGAATAAAAGGGATGTTAGGTGGCAGCATAAGAAAACACAAGTAGCATTTAATAGAATGCGAGTGCTTGAGGAGTTGCTATGGTTTAAAGAGCGCAACATTGAGCCAATATGTATTAGCTGTAGAAACCCGTTAAGGAATGATCAATGGTGCTGTGGTCACTTTAAAACCGTAGGGGCGTATTCCGCAATCAGGTATGATCGGAAAAATACGTTTTTGCAGCATAATCACCGGTGTAACATGAATCTATCAGGTGATATCGAAGGCACCAAAACCACCTGTGGCTACAAGGTGGGCCTTAAGGTTAGATTTGGAGATGATGAGGCGCAATCAATTATTGATTATTGCGAGTCTCAAACGCAGCCGGTTAAATGGACTTGTGAGGGTCTTGAGGCAATGAGAAAGGAGTTTAACTGTAGGGCGCGTGAAATTGAGCTACAATTAAAACTATAAACTCAATACAGGTGTAAATATGTTTGAGCTTAAAAAAAATGAGCGGGTTGACTGGTTCCGCATAACTGTTGACCTGCTTAATTCTGGTGTCAATATGACAAAATTAAGCCAGCTATCAGGAATACCAAGAACCACATTGGCAGGATACAAGCAGCGGCAAACACGACCTCAATTTGAAGAGGCTTTTATTTTGATTAACATTTGGGCAGACAAAACCAAAAGCTCAATAGATGATTTGCCAGTCTACAACCCTTGTACCAGTCGCTGATAGTCGAGTTATCGACTTAATATTTTACTATAATGTTATCTAATCGCTAATGAGGTTTTAATTGTGGCGCTATCCAATAATGATGTAACCGCTATAGCTAAAGAGCTGGCAGAAGAGATGACAAGCAAAAAGCGGTCTCAATGGGTTGACCCAAGCACTCACGCCGAACACCATGAATGGATCTCTGAGAGAATGCAGGCAGAGGAAGAAATAAAGGCATTTAGAAGGAAGATAATTCAATCATCAATTGTTTGGGTAGTTCCATTGAGTCTTGGTTTTGTTGGGGTTGCGCTTTGGCGGCACCTTAAATATCTTATATCACAGTAAGGAGTAGTAATGTCTAGAAACATAAAGCCACCAGTTACGCCAGGTGAAGACCCTAAAGGGAATGCTATAAATTCATATGTTGCTGAAAATCAAGCAGATCAAGCAGATCAAGCAGATCAAGCAGATCAAGCAGGCGATGCCGAAAATGATAATATGATCACTATGTCGAAAGCAGATATGGAAGCTCTGATAGAACAAGGGGTTGAAAGCCGCGTTGTTTCTGAGGTTAAAAAAGCAAAACGACTATCTGTAGCCAGTCCGTCCGGTTCTTCTTCTGCATTACCAAAACAGTCAGATATCGACCCGCGAAAGATAAAGCGCGCAGTATTAACGCAAGAAGGCTGGGTGTGTCCGCTGGTTCATTCTACTGATCGTGCGGCTTTAGATCGTGGGCAAGGTAACTTAAAATAAAGGTCGGTGTATGTGCGGTGGAACCCCGAAAGTTGAAAAGCGCGATATACAGGCTGAAAAGCGGCTAGCTGACATGGAGGCTACCAGCAAAGCTAATGCTGACATAGCAGCGCGCAGAGCAGGCCGCCGCCGCTCTTCTTTGATTTCTAATTATGGTGGGGCGGGTGGTGTTTCTGCCATATCAACCCCTGCTGGGAGTGATACGCTTGGGTGATATCAAGGCATCAGCTGCTAGCATTTCGCAGCGTCTTTCTTCTATGGAGTCGCTAAGAAGTGAGCACGTCGAAGTGTGGCGTAAGTGCATGCAATATTCTTTTCCTTTGCTGCAACATGGCTTTTTTGGCGAGATAGTAACCGCTGAAAACGGGCTAGCTGAGCTTTCGCGCCTTAACGATTCGACTACTACAGAGGCCGTTAGAACGTGGGCTTCTCACATGATATCCGGCATGACACCAAGTAATGCTATCTGGTTCGGCTTGCACATGAGCGGTCAAGACGACGAAGAAAAGCGCTTTCTATCCCAATCCGCACGAGTTATCTGGGAAAATATCCATAATAGCAATTTTGACTCATTAGCATTTGAGGCAATGATTTATGCGGCTACCGCTGGTTGGTTTGTGCTGTACATTGATGAGGATAAAGACGGCGGCTATCACTTTGAGTTATGGCCAATATCAGAATGTTTTATATCATCTTCGCGCCCTGGTCAGCCGATTGATACTGTTTACAGAAAGTTCAAGCTACGCGCTGATCAAGCAATGACAGAGTACGGTGATGCATGTAGCGAAAAAATCAAAGAGGCCATAGCTAACAACAAGCCCCACGAGCAGTTTAGTTTTATCCACGCAGTATATCCACGTGAAGATGGAGATCCAAATGCTAGATTTGCTAAAAACCTACCAATTGCTAGTGTTCATATCGATTGCACTAATAAATCAGTTTTACGAGAAAGCGGCTATCATGAAATGCCGTGCTGTGTGCCTCGTTATACGCTTATACCTGGTTCGCCGTACCCGGTCGGGCCGGTTTATGATGCGTTACCAGATGCTGCCACCTTAAATAAAATCAAAGAAATGGAATTCGCTAATCTCGATTTGGCTATCGGAGGAATGTGGATAGCTGAAGATGATGGAGTGATCAACCCTAGGTCAATTAAGATCGGGCCGCGCCGCGTAATTGTAGCCAATAGTGTTGACAGCATGAAAGAGCTCCGCTCTTCTGCTGATTTCAATATTGCCTTTATGTCCGAAGATAGAATTCAGGCGCAGATTAGAAAGATAATGCTTGCTGATATACTGCCGCCAGTGGAGGGGCAGCCGCGAACCGCTACGGAAATAAACGAGCGTATTGCGTGGCTTAGGCAAATGCTCGGCCCAATTTATGGTCGAATGGAATCCGAATACCTACAGATCATGATAGAGCGCTGCTTTGGTCTTGCGTTGCGAGCTGGTGCGCTTGGTATGCCGCCTGAATCAATGGGTGGCCGCTCATGGCATGTTAAGTATCAATCGCCTTTAGCGCGTGCGCAGAAGGTTTCAGAGGTTGCGGCTATTGATCAATATGTCGGCGGTCTGATGTCAGTTGCTCAGCAAGACCCATCTGTAATGGATAACGTAGATTTAGATAAAACGGCACGGTATCGAGGCGAGGCGCTAGGCGTGCCTGCTGAATTAATCCCCACTGAAAAAGATATTGAAAAGCGACGCGTGCAGCGCCAACAAATGCAGCAAGAGCAAAAGCAAGATCAAATGGCTGAAGAGTTGCAGCTGGAAGCGGGTAAAAAGGCAATGGAGCGGTAAAGATGAGTTCAGGAGGCAACCCTTACCAGTTAGACACGGCTATTGAAATGGCCAAACGTGAAATATTTATAACCTATGGCCACACGACTAGCGTCGGAAGAAAGACTTTAAAAAAATACGGAAATAATACAGCAGTAGGAACAACGGAGGAGGATATAACACTAAACGGCGGTACGGAGGTTTATTTAACCACAAATGGTATAGATACAATAAGCAGCTCAGACGCCGCAGATGCTGGAAATATTTATATTGAAGGGATGACAATAGTTGGATCAATTCTTACGTTTGTGTCGCAGATAATCGTTGTTGATGGGCAAAATAAGGTGTTGCTAACAACCCCTCTTGCTAGGTGTACTAGAATGAGAGGTGATCATGATGGCAGTATTTATGCGTATGAGGAAACGGCGATATCTGCGGGTGTGCCTGTAGATACATCTAAAATACATTGCACTATGTCAGGTGATGATAATACCAGTCTAAAGGCTGGAATAAGCGTGGCGTCAACTAATTATTTTGTTATGACTGGTTGGTGGTCTACGTTGGGTAAGTCGGCTGGTTCTGCCGCTGCAGATATGCGCCTTAAATTTTCTTCGCTAGAAGATGCTGCACTACCTGGTGTGTTCTATACGGATGAAATAAGATCTGTATCAGCCAATAGCCCGCTAGATGCATCGTTTCACATGTACGAGATTGTAAGGCCGAACACTGACATTATTATAACTGGGCAAGCATCATCTGGAAGCTTGGATATTCACGCCGGTTTTTATGGTTTTTTTGCTGATATTGTTGATGGGAGTACATTAACAGCTGATGGATGGGTGGTGCAAAAATGAAAAATGATCCTGTAACACCAGAAGAATACAAGCAAATATTTGAAGATAACAAAGTAGGTCAGAGGGTCTTTGAGGATTTACTCCTTAAATTTGGCCGCCTACCAGGTGAAAAAGGCGGTATAGACCGCATACTTAATCAATTTGAGTATAGTGGGCGACGCCGAGTTATTGACCATATAGCGTTAAAAATAGATCAAGCAAACGGCCTTCGTACGCATGGCGAAGTAATCGACATTGAAAAGGAATAACTATGAACCGTAATTTTTTAAAACATAACTATCGTGAAGAGGCTACTCCAGATGGTGGTGATGGTGGTGGCGGTGCTGCACCTGATGCTAATCCAGCGCCAGTATCTGCAATTTCAGGTGATCAATCATCAATCCCTATGCATGAATCAATGCCTGAGAAATTTCGGGTGTTTGATGGTGAGGGTGATGACGCCAAGTTCAATCTTGAGAGCTCATCACAGAAGCTACTAGACTCTTATTCTAGCCTTGAAAAGCGTGGTGGCGCACCAGAGAGCCCTGAAGAATACAGTATTGACGCTGAAGCCATGGGCGAAGGCTTTGACGCTGAAGCATTTATGTCTGATGAGTCCACTAAGGGCTTTCTTAAGCGAATGCATGCTAAAGGCATGAGTAACGCACAGGTTCAAGAGGTAATCGACTACGGCCTGAAAGAGTGGGCTCCAAACATGATGCAGGGCAATGTAGACCTCACATCTGATCAAGCCACCGACCACATGAAAACCGAAGTATGGAGCGACCCGGCTCAATACAAAGAAAACATGGGGCAAGCAAACCGCGCATATTCTTCGCTATCACCTGATCTACAAAATGAGGTTAACGAGCGAATTGGCAATGATCCTGTATTTATAAAGGTAATGGCGATTTTTGGCAAGGAGATGAGAGAGGACACGCCGCCGCTTGGTGATACTGTTGTTAGTAGCGTCATGGAAGTTGAAGAGATGATGAAATCTGACGCTTACAAGGATTCTAAGCATAAAGATCATGAAGCGGTTAGTAAGCAGGTCAGAGACTACTTCAAGAGCAAGCAGAAAAAATAACGGTTGTAGGCTTTGCGCCAAAGTGACGCAATCACCGCAGATATTGCGGGTTATACGTCACTTTGGGGTATAACCATTGTTATGTATCAGT
>Ga0316191_10000186_pt1 | contig 36269 bp, 40 predicted proteins | sample Eddworburr2cm_MG_FD_204928 | JGI IMG/M metagenome (GOLD analysis project Ga0316191, IMG submission 204928) | Coastal sediment microbial communities from Maine, United States - Eddy worm burrow 2 cm | ecosystem: Environmental > Aquatic > Marine > Coastal > Sediment | place: USA: Maine...
CGCCGACCGCGGCCCGATCGGCCATCACCTCGTCATCGGTGAATCGCAGCACGGTGAAACCGCGGGCTTCAAGCCAGTCTTGACGCACGTCGTCGTGTTGGTAGTTCTGCTCGCGACTGTGTGTCCAACCGTCCAGCTCGACGAGCAGCTTCTTGGCAAAACACACGACGTCGACGATGTACGGCCCTATCGGTTGCTGTCGCCTGAACTTGTGTCCGAACTGCCGCATTCGAAGATTCGCCCGTGCAGCCCGACTCTCTCACCAAAGTGTCAGTAACCCTCTCACCAGAGTGTCAAGAACCCTGTTATCCGAGTCTCCGAGGAGCAGCCAGAAGGCCGGTGCTCTCTGCGCTGCAACGCTTTGCGAAACGTTGCTGACCAGGCGGAAGAAATCTTGCTCGAGACGTCTCGATCCACGAGGGGGGAGGGGGCTGTCGGGGGTCTTGAACTGCTTGCACCATTGAGGCAGGGTCGAAGCATGCCCGTTGACCCTCGACTCACTGTGCTCCTGGGCCACTTCCGGGTCGACGCCAAGGATCTGCCAATCCTGCGCCAATGACTCGCCAACTCTGCACCAAGGCTGGCGAGCGGCGCTCGACCCCTCGGCCGGAATCGGCGCCGGGCAAGAAAGGTGTCGCGTCGGGCGTTGGAGGCTGCCCCTTTCGATGAGTAGATGCCGTACGCCAGGAAGTTGCGCAGCGAGCTTTCTCACCAGAGTGTCAGGAACCCTGTGAGCAGCCCTCCAATTCACCCGCGCCGGGCGACAACACTCGGATGACAGGGTCGCGGATCACAATCTCCTGGACCTCAGGCAGCGATTCCTGTCGTTGCCAGCTGGTATCGCATGCAAGTATCCGCTGCTGAAGGAGCTCGACATGGCGCACATTCGAAAGAAGGGCACGGGCCGGTGGCAGGTCCGATATCGAGACCCCTCGGGTACGGAGCGGGCCCGAACCTTCAAACGAAGAACGGACGCTGAGAGGTTCCTCGTCACCGTCGAGACAGACAAGCTTCGCGGAATGTGGACCGATCCTCGGCTCGGCAGAATCACCGTGAGCGAATGGCTTCCCACATGGCAGGCAAGCCGCGTCCACCTCCGCCCATCAACCCGGGCCGGCAGCGAATCGATGCTAAGGAACCACGTACTCCCCTACTTCGGCACACGTCAACTCGCATCAGTCAACCCCACCGACATGCAGGGATTCGTGGCTCACCTTGAAGGGAAAGGCCTGGCGTCGTCAACGATCCGCCAGAACTACTTGCTGATCGCCAGCCTGTTCTCTTCGGCACTCGAATCTGATCTCATCATCCGCACGCCGTGTCGCGGCATCAAGCTGCCGCCGAAGTCGCAGACCGAGATGCGCTTCCTCACCGCCGACGAGGTAGCCGAAGTCGCCGCAGCAATCGACGAGCCCTACCGGGCCCTCGTGCTCACGGCCGCTTACACCGGATGTCGCTTCGGGGAGCTGACCGGCCTGAGAGTGCGTCGCCTGGATCTCCTCAGACGCAGCCTGACGATCACTGAGACGCTTTCGGACGTGCGTGGGCAGGTGAGCCTGGCACCGCCCAAGACGAGCGCTGCACGGCGCCAGGTGGCCCTGCCGAAGTTCCTCAGCGAGGAGCTCGCCCGACACCTTTCGCAGTGGCCGCCAGCCGCTGATGGGTTCCTCTTCACAGCTCCCGAGGGGGGTCCGGTGCGCCGCGCCAACTTTCGGAGGTGTACGTGGCTCCCCGCGGTGCGTGCCTCGGTCGGTGAGCCACTTCGGTTTCATGACCTCCGGCACACCCATGCGGCAATGCTGATCGCTCAGGGGGAGCGCTGATCGCTCAGGGGGAGCACCCCAAAGTCATCCAACTGCGGCTCGGACATTCCTCGATTCAGATCACTCTGGACACCTACGGGCACTTGTTCGAGGGTCTTGATGAGGCCGCTGCGGAGCGGCTTGACGCCACGTTCCTGAGGACTCCCGCGGACTCTCGCCCGCCAGAACGTTCGCGAGGTCTCCCGCTGAACGACTGAACCCCTTGCGGTGCAAGGGGTTCGTCTCGTCGGGCTGGCCGGATTTGAACCGGCGACCTCTTGACCCCCAGTCAAGCGCGCTAACCAACCTGCGCCACAGCCCGCACTCCTGCATCCTACCGTCACCCGTCGCGAAGCCTCTGGCCCCATGCGGGCGGACGGTCTACTCCTCGGTGTCGAATTCCTCGACCGCAACGACGACTTCGTCCGGGATCCCGTCGCCGTCGATGTCGACGCTCACTGCTTCCGCCATTGTCGCCTCGATGTGATCGAGCACACCATCTCCGTCAAGATCGATCCCGGCGGCCTCCACCACCGTCGTCTCCGCCACATCCGGGAGGCCATCCCCCGTGGTGTCGTAGGCGATCGTCGTCGTCTCCCTGATATCGACGGTGTCCGGCGTGCCGTCGCCGTCGAGATCCATGATCACCTCTTCGGTTACAACCCTCGACCCGATATCGGGGATCCCGTCGCCGTCCACGTCGACCGCGGTCTCCGTGATCATCGTCTTCTCGACGATGTTCGGTTCCCCGTCGCCGTTTAGGTCGGTTTCGCGGATCTCGGTGCTCGTTACCGACACACCATCGGCGACGCCGTCTTCGTCTATATCAATCTCGGACACCACAACGTCGGACGTGACCACGCTGTTCTCGTCGACGTCGACATCCACCGCTTCCGCAAGGTCTTCAGCAATCGTCTGGTCCATCGATTGGTTGGTTCCGTCTCTGTTCGTTGATTCCACGGCGCTCCCTCTGACTCTCGGGTGCGCAGAGCGTACCGGACACTCGGGACCTCCACCAGAACGGTTCCATGTCCGGGGAGAGTCGGCCGATAGGATCAAAAGAGACGCCTGGGAGTGCGGAGCGTCATGTCCACCCCTCCGCAGAAACCATGGAAACGATGTCTGACTGGTTCTTCCTGATCATGGGGCTCAGCGGCGGGCTCGCCATCTTCCTTCTCGGGATGGACCGGACCGTGAGCGGCCTCAAAGGCCTCGCGGGGAACCGCCTTCGATGGATCCTCGGGCACCTCACCGGAAATCGTTGGTACGGGGCTGCAACCGGCGCCGGCATCACCGCGATCATCCAGTCTTCGAGCGTGACCACCGTTGTCGTCGTCGGACTCGTTTCGGCGCAGGCAATGACCCTCCTGATGTCCGTCGGTGTCATTTTCGGAGCCAATGTCGGAACAACCATCACCGCTCAGATCATCGCATTCAAAGTCACCCGCTATGCCCTCGCGGTCGTCGCAATCGGATTCGCCATCGACTTCTTCGCGAAGACCGAACGTCTCGAGCGAATCGGACGCACCGTCATGGGCCTCGGCCTCGTCTTCTTCGGGATGTCGGTGATGGGGCTCGCGATGGAACCACTCCAAGAGCACCAAGGGTTCCTCGACGCAATGGCATCCATATCGAACGTCTGGGTGGGCATTGCCCTCGGTGCGATCTTCACCGCTCTGGTGCAGTCCTCGTCGGCTACCACAGCGATCGTCATCGCCATGGCCGCCACCGGCTTGATTTCTCTCGAACTCTCGATTGCACTCGTGCTCGGCGCAAACATCGGAACGTCAGTGACTGCACAGCTCGCATCGATCGGCAAGCCGGTCGATGCCAAGCGGGTCGCGGCAATCCACACCATGTTCAACGTCATCGGTGTATTGATCTGGATCCCGTTCATCCAGGTTCTCGCTTCGCTCGCACTGCGCGTCTCACCCGCCGACGACATCCCTCGCCAGATTGCGTGGGCGCACACCATCTTCAACGTCGCGAATCTCTTCATCTTCATCTGGTTCACCACGTGGTTCGCCAGAGCAGCCACCGCCCTCATCAAGGATCGGCCCAAGGATGAGGTGGTCAAGACGCGCTACCTGAGTGACGATCTGCTCGCGACACCGTCCATCGCGTTGGACCGGGCGCGGATGGAGATCGCCCGCATGGGAACTCGGGTCAAGGACATGGTCGAGGACGGCGTTCCGGCGGCGATCTCGGGAACGGCGGAACAGCTCAGGGCCGTGGAAGCGGCCGATGACGAAGTCGACGAACTCCACGCCCAGGTTGTGGCCTATCTCGGCAGGATCTCCGAAACCGGCATCACGCGAGAGCAAACGAACGAGCTGCTCGGTCTCCTCGAGGCCGCGGGTGACATCGAAGCGATCGGCGATGCCGTCGAGACCAACCTCGTGGCCGATGGGCGCCGGCGCCTCGAGGGAGGAATCGTCATCTCGCCGTCAACCGAAGCGCTCATCGACAACCTGGCTGCAGAAGTACTCACCGCCGTTGACATCGCGGTCGGCGCCGTGGGTCGCGGAAGCTACGCGGCCGCCCGTCAAGCGATCGACATGAAGCCGGAGATATCGGCGATGACAGCGGATGCCCGCGCTCACCAACTCGAGCGACTCACCGTCGACGAGCCGAACCGCGTCGATGCCTACCGGATCGAGAACGACATCATCGAAGACCTCAAGCGGATCTACTACTACGCGAAGCGGGCAGCGCGCGTCGGTGTGCCAAATGGCGAGCCGACCGAAACGACATAGCCGCTATCCCGCGATCCACCCAACGAGTGCGGCGATTCCTTGCATCAGGCGCCAGCCAAGGTAGAGGGCGATCGCCCCAACCAGCAGCATGAACCCGATCGGCCATCGCTGACTGGAGTCGTCCTCCTCGTTGTTCGGCCCGGGACCGTCGTCGCTGGTCATACCGGAGGTATGCCGTGCCGCCGGGACGAGAAGTCCCGGTCCTTGCGAGAGGCATAGCGCAACCGCATGATGAGTTCGCGGCGCAGCTCTTCCGGCTGGATCACGGCGTCGACGACCACCTCAGACGCAAGGCGCAACAGATCCACGTCTTCGACGTACTCGGCGCGCCGTTCAGCGATGAACGCATCACGCTTGTCTTCCGGGAGTGACTCGATTTTGTTGAAGTACACGGCGTTGATCGCCGCCTCAGGGCCCATGACGGCGATCTCAGCGGTCGGCAGCGCCAACGAGGCATCCGGGCGGAACCCGGGGCCGGAGAACGCATACAGCCCGGCACCATAAGCCTTCCGGACGACGACTGAGATGCGGGGCACGGTCGCCTCCGCGATCGCGGTGAGCATCTTCGCTCCTGCGCGGATGATGCCCTCGCGCTCGACCTTGGTCCCGATCATGAACCCCGGCACGTCGGCGAAGTAGAGCAACGGGAGATTCATGGCGTCGCACAGCCACATGAACCGAGCGGCCTTGTCGGCGGAGTCGATGAAGAGCACCCCACCGAGATGGTTCGGTTGTGAAGCGACGATCCCAACGGGTTTGCCGTCGAGCAGCCCGAACGCGGTGATGACCTCTCGGGCGTAGCGCTCCTTGATGTGGAACAGGGTCCCAGCGTCGACGATCCCCTTGAGGAAGTCTGTCATGTCGTAGACCGCCTTCGGGTCTTCAGGCAGAGTCTCGGCCGGCCGGTATCCCTCTTCGGGGGGTTCGGGTGCGTACGCCGGAGGGAGCACCTGGGTGTGGTCCGCCACGTAACTGAAGTACTGCTGCGCCCACGCGATGGCCTCTTCGTCGCTCGACACGAGCGCGTCACCACACCCCGAGACTTCGCAGTGCATACGAGCCCCGCCCATCTCCTCCAGGGTGGCCTCCTCGCCGATGACCATCTGCGCCATACGTGGCGAACCGAGGTACATCGAGGCGCGACCGTCGACCATCACAACCACGTCGCAGAACGATGGAATGTAGGCGCCGCCGGCCGCCGACGGGCCGAACAGGCAGCAGATCTGTGGAACGCGACCAGACAGCCGGATCTGGTTGTAGAAGATCTTCCCAGCGCCACGCCGTCCCGGAAAGAGATCGACCTGGTCTGTGATCCGCGCCCCGGCCGAGTCGATCAGGAAGAAGACCGGCAGGCGCTCGTCGTACGCAGCCTCGAGTGCCCGGATGATCTTCTCGACGGTGAGTCGCCCCCAGCTGCCCGCCTTCACGGTTGGGTCGTTGGCGATCACCATCACCGGCCGACCGTCAATCGTCCCGCGTCCGGTGACGACGGCATCAGCTCCGTGCTCGTCCGTCACAGCGTTCGCCAGCAGACCATCCTCAACGAACGAGCCGGGATCGCACAGAAGATCGACCCGGTCGCGAACGAACAGCTTGCCTCTGTCCTTCAACTGATCGTGGTAGCGCTCAGGTCCGCCGGTCGCAGCACGGTCGGTAGCCACATGGAATCGGTCGCTCAGGGATCCGGTCATGTCTCCCTCCTCTTTCGCTTGCGGGCAACGACCCGCACGGTTGTGCCCGTGAAGTCGAACGTTTCTCGGAGACGTCGTTCAATGAAGCGCAGGTAGTCCGGCGCAAGGTCCCCGCCCCGTACGAACAGAATGAACGTCGGCGGTTCGGTCTCCGCCTGGACGGCGTAGATGATGTGGGGCCGCTTGTTCTTGCGCACTGGGGGCGGATGCGCCTCCTGCCACGATCGGATCAGGCGATTCAGTTCCGGCGTCGCGATCCGACGCCGGCGGTTCTCCAGCACCATGCGCACCGCCGCCGGGAGGCGCACAAGGCGCGATCCGGTCTGGGCCGATACCCGGAGTATCGGAGCCCAGTCCACAAACGCCAGCCGATCGGCGACCGAGTCCTCGGTGTGGAGACGTTCGTCTTCGTTGCGGATGTCCCACTTGTTGAGAACGAGGATCAACCCGGCGCCCGCCTTCACGATCTCCTCAGCGAGGCGTTGTTCCTGATGGGTTGCACCACGGGTGCCGTCGATCATCAGCAGCGCGACATCAGACTGGCTCAGCACCTCACGGGCCCGCATCACGGCATAGCGCTCGACTTGGTCGGTGATCTTGGTGCGGCGTTTGATCCCTGCGGTGTCGATGATCTCAAACGGTTCGCCGTCCAGATCCACCACAAAGTTGATCGGGTCCCTGGTCGTGCCGGGAACGTCCGATACCAGCACCCTGTCCTCACCCGCCAGACGATTCAGCAGCGTCGACTTCCCAACGTTTGGACGGCCGATGATGGCGAGACTGGCGATCGAACGGTCGGAAACCGCGTCCCCCACATCTGGCAGCAACTCGACAAGCCGTTCCAAGAACTCGCCGGTATTCCGTCCATGAAGCGCCGATACCGGAAATGGCTCTCCGAGCCCGAGCGACCACAAATGGGCGAGGTCACCTTCAACTGCGGGACCATCCACCTTGTTCGCGACAAACATGTAGGGAACACCGCTCTGCTGAAGGATCCGAGCGACACCCACGTCGTCGTCCGTCAGGTCGGCGGTTCCATCCGTCACGAACACGACCACATCGGCGCCTCCGACGGCAATCTCAGCCTGCTCACGGATATCAGCTGTGAGCTCCTCCCCAGGCCGGGCTTCCCATCCTCCGGTGTCGATCACGATGAAATCGCGGCCGCCCCAGTCGGCGCTGAACTCGCGACGGTCCCGCGTCACCCCCGCCTGCTCGTCGACAACCGCTGCTTTGCGGCGCACGATGCGGTTGACCAGCGTCGATTTGCCTACGTTCGGTCGACCCAGGATGACAACAACCGGAAGTCGACTCATGCAGCAGCTCCTTCGATGAGGCCTCCGGCGGTTGCCGGAGCGACGATGATTGGGACGGGAGAGGCAGCGCGGAGGTCGCTGAGTGACATGTCGTCGAGAAAGACATCACCGGAGAGCGCCACGTCGGGGAGGAGATAGCGGGACACCGAGCGGGTGTTGTTGTCGATCGCGTCTTTGAGATCCGCCCCGACCAGCAAGCCGGCGACGGCCGTGTTCCCGCCGAAGAACCGGTTCTCGACTGCGAGGATGTGCAGCGATCGGCCGCTCAGCTGTTCGAGCTGCGGCAGAAGCGGTTCGAGCGCCGCGGCACCGTACGTGCCGGTGAGCACACCAACGGGGCCGTCTCCCGCCGAAGGATCTGTGCCGGTGTGCCGGGGTGCGCGGTAGCCCTCGCCGGGAGCGGACGGAATCGTTCTCCACTCCCCCGTCATGATTGGGACATCCGCAGGTCCGCCGCCGAACAGCGCCTCGACCTCGTCGGTAAATGTTCGGATCATGCCGATCCCGTTTTCATGTTGCGGGAAGTCCTCGTACACCGCACGCGTGGGAATTGGCCGGTTCGCAACGAGGTACAACTCGTCCGAAGCGAAGAACAACCTTCTGCCGATCCGGCGCATGGCTTCCTCCTGCCAGAAGTGAATCGTATCGAGATCGGCGGCCGCCTCCGCCGCCGTGTGCACGCGGAGGTTCGCCTCGGTGTTGTATCGGGAGAGGCCGAGCGGCACGATGCCAACCGATGCGAGCCCGCTGTACCGGGCCACAATCTCGGCCGCAGTATGATCGAGAACGGACCCCGCGTTGATGCCGGGACAGAGCACCACCTGCCCGTGGACGGTGACGCCGTAGTCGAGCAGCGCGCGAAGCCAGCGGAGTGACGTCGCCCCGCGCTGGTTGCGAAGCATGCGGGTGCGCACCTCGGGGTCGGTGGCGTGGATCGATACGTAGAGGGGGCCGAGGCGCTCTTCGACGACTCGGGCCAGATCGAGCTCGGTAAACCTCGTCAGGGTCGTGAAGTTGCCGTACAGGAACGACAGTCGATAGTCATCATCCTTCAGGTACAGCGACTCACGCATGCCGGGTGGCAGCTGGTAGATGAAGCAGAACTCGCAATGGTTGTCACAGGTTTGCACGCGATCGAAGATCGACGAAGAGAGCCTGATCCCCAGAGGCTCCCCGGCGTTCTTGGCCAGCAGCAGGTTCCGTTGACCGGCACCATCACGGATCGTGAGCTCAGGATCGGCGTCATCGACGAGTTGCTGGTACTCGATAACGTCGGACGGCACGATGCCGTTCACCGCGACAAGTTCCGCGCCGACGGAAAGCCCCGCCTCAGCGGCGGGACTGTCGCTCACAATCTCGATAACGGTGGGATGTGACATCGGTCCTTCGATGGTACCCGTCCATATTGCAGACCCGATGCCCCCTATCCTCGATCGCATGATGCCCAAGGTGCTGCTGGCCGAGCCGCGTGGCTTCTGCGCAGGCGTCGAGATGGCGATCAAGGCGCTCACGTGGATGGTTCAGACCTTCGAACCACCTGTGTACTGCTATCACGAGATCGTCCACAACGCCGCCGTTGTCGACGCGTTCGAGCGCGCCGGAGTGGTGTTCGTCGACGACGTGGCCGACGTCCCCGACGGCCGACCGGTCATGCTCTCCGCCCACGGATCGGCGCCAGAGGTCGTCGCGGCAGCCGAGAGCCGGGCAGCGGTCACCATCGACGCCGTGTGCCCGCTCGTGACCAAGGTCCACCACGAGATGCGGCGCATGTCGGATCGCGGATACAACATCATCTACGTTGGCCACGAGGGGCATGACGAGGCGATCGGCGCGATCGCAGAAGCGCCCGAAGCCGCGACACTCGTAGATCCCGTCGATGGCCTTGGCGCATTCGAGCCCGCCGATCCGGACAAGGTCGCTCTGCTCGCCCAGACCACGCTCGGTCTGTTCGAGTGGGAAGGAATCCTCTCGGATGCCGGTGACCGCTATCCGCTCCTCCAAACCGCCAGGAAGAGCGACCTTTGCTACGCGACCACGAACCGACAGAGAGCGATCTTACGCCTCGCCGAGGACGCATCGGTGATCCTCGTCGTCGGATCCGAGAACTCATCGAACACCCAAGCGCTGGTGCGTGTAGCGCACATGGCCGGCGCGCAAGCATATCGAGTTGATGGGCCCGACGACGTCGACCCGTTGTGGTTTGCGGACGACGACATCGTCGGTGTGACGGCCGGAGCCTCAGCCCCCGATCAGCGTGTGCGTGCTGTGATCGATGCCGTTGCTCCCGGCGGCACGGTCGAGCTCGTTCGGGTTACCGACGAGGACGAGTACTTCCCTCTTCCGCCGCGTTTGCGCGCGTTTGTGAAGACGGTTCAGTCTCTCGTGGAAGGTGCGTTCGCCGCCCCAAACCCGGGGGCACACGGTCCGATAGAAGACGACCGTGGCTGGGACGCCAGCGAGGCACTCGCGCTCCTCGGGGTATAGGACTGGGATCACCCGGTGGTGGAGCCGCCGAGGAGCCGAGGTGGGGTCACCAGGCATTGGGGTGAGTTTGTAGCTCTCCTCAGCCGCCACACTTGCGGTTTGCCACCACGTACTCGATCACCTCGAGGACTGCCTCCACCACTTCATCGATCCCCAGGTCGCTGGTATCGACGACAATTGCGTCGTCTGCCGGGCGCAGCGGTGAGGTCACACGGGTTGAGTCTGCGTGATCCCTGGCTGCGAGTTCGGCTTCGATCTGTCCAAGGGTCTTGCTTGCCGCTTCCGCATCGTTCGCCCGCCTGGCGGCACGAACTTCAGGTCGCGCTGTGAGATAGATCTTGACCGGTGCGTCGGGGAACACCACAGTGCCGATGTCGCGTCCCTCCACAACGGCAGAGCCGCCATGATCGACAACCCACGATCGCTGCAGGGCCACAATGCCGGCCCGGACCTCAGGGTGAACGGCCACCGTGCTCGACGCGGATGTCACCCGATCCGATCGAAGTTCCTCAGTGACATCAATCCCATCGACGGCCACGATCCCCGCATCGATTGTGATTTCGGCGTTACGAACGGCTTCAACGACAGCTTCGGCGTCCGCGAGCTCGGCGCCGCTTCGCAAAGCCAGGAGTCCCGCCGCTCGATACGTCGACCCTGTGTCCAGGTGGGGATACCCGATCGCTGCCGCGACCCTGCTCGACACGGTTGACTTGCCAACCCCTCCCGGCCCATCTATCGCGATGACCACACTGCCTCCAACGTTTCGTAGAACGACGGCCAGGATACCCCGGCAACCGCAGCCCCGATGATCGTGACGGCCCCCTGCGCCGCAGTTGCGGCGACGGCGCCTGCCATCGCGATTCGATGGTCGCCGGCCGCGTCGACAGTGCCACCTTCAAGGAACCCGGTACCTAAGACTTCGAAGCCATCTTGGGTCGCCTCTGCTCCGCCGCCGAGTGCTCGGATCATGGTCGCGGTGGTCTGGGTACGATCACTCTCCTTCATCCTCAGTTCGGCGGCATCTCGGACGATCGTGATTCCTTCTGCGTACGCCCCGAGCACCGCGACCAGGGGCAATTCGTCGATTGCTGCGGCGACGGTATCCCCGGAGACTTCCACCGGTCGCAGGTTCGCTCCCGTCACGGACACGGTGCCGACCGGGTCTCCATGAATCGACCCCGTCACTTCTCCATGTACGTCCGCGCCCATGGCCTCGAGGATTCCGAGGAATCCAAGCCGACCGGGATTGAGGTTCACGCCGTGAGTGACCACACGGGCACCGGGGACGAGCGCGGCGCTCGCCCACACATACGCGGCGCTCGATGGATCGCCGGGAAGAACGTACCGGGCGCCAGGAATTGGTCCAGGAGTGATCCGCGTCAGGGTCCCATCCGACTCGGCAAGCCCGAACGCGGCAAGCCAGCGCTCTGTGTGGTCCCGGAATCCGCCCGGCCCGTCGATCGTCGATGGTCCGATGGACTGGATTGCGGCAAGCTCAAACGCAGATCGGACCTGGGCCGATGCGACGTCGATCGCGACATCGGCCCCGTGCAGATCTGCGGCGCCGGTTGTGATCGGCGCCGTTCCATCGGCGGTGAGCGTGAGGTCAGCGCCCAAAGCGGCGAGTGGCTGCACGAGTCGGCCCATCGGGCGAGCTGAGAGGGATTCGTCGCCCGCGAGCGTCAGCCGAAACGGCACGGATGCAAGACCACCGGCGAGCAGCCGCATCGTTGTTCCCGAGTTTCCACAATCGATGGGTGAACCGGGATCCGTCGGGACCCCAATCGGTGCAAAACGGTCGCCGTTGCGGCGAAGCCCAAGCCGCTCGAGTGCGGCGAGCGTCGCGGCGACGTCTCTTCCCGGCGCAAGGCCGGTGATCTCACTCTCATCATCGGCGAGAGCTGCAAACATGAGCGCGCGGTGTGACAGGGATTTGTCCCCCGGCGTGTGCACGCCCGCTTGAAACGGACCCGACGCCGGTTCAAGCGTCCTGGTCTCGCCCATCCGCGACCTCCCTTCCTGCGGCGTACAACGCCCGGATTTCGTCGATGGTCAGCGTACGGTGCTCCCCGGCCTTCAGCGATCCGTCACGGATCGGCCCGATGGCCGTGCGAACAAGACGCTCAACCGGATGCCCGATCTCATTGAACATGCGCCGAACAATCCGATTCCGGCCCTCCCCCATCTTCACCTCGACGAGTGAGCGGCCGTCCAACTGATCGAGGAGGCGAGTTGTCACCGCTCTGGCCTGTCCATCCTCGAGTTGGATCCCTTCGGTGAGCGTTCGGAGCGTCACCGGCTCGACGGTTCCTGCAGCGAGGACGACGTAGGTCTTGTGAACGCCGTACCGGGGATGGGTGATCCTCAGCGTCAGGTCGCCATCGTTCGTGAGGATCATGAGACCCTCGGAGTCGGCATCGAGGCGCCCCGCCGGGTAGACGCGATCGGTCGCCGGGACCAGCTCAACGACCGTTGGCCGGCCCTGCGGATCGTCGGCGGTGCTCACCGTACCGACGGGTTTGTAGACCAGATAGGACGCAAGGTCGGGCGCGAGCGGCAGCGGCAATCCGTCAACCTCGACCTGCACCGCGCACGGATCGATCTTCTGTCCCACATGCGCACGTTCGCCGTCGACGGTTACGCGGCCGTTGGCGATGAGGATCTCAGCGTGCCGTCGCGAGGCGTAGCCGGTGCGGGCGATCAGCTTCTGGAGTCGTTCGATGATCCCTCCGGTCGGAAGGGGCGCTCGAGTGTCTCGACAATGTCCGCCGGCGGCACGTGATCGGCAAGCGGGGGCAACTCCCTGGGATGGTCGATACCGATCTTCTCGAGGAACAGCTCCGTTGTACCGTAGAGCAACGCTTGGCCCGGGCCAGGTGCCGTCCCGATCTCCCGCACGAGCCCGCGTCGTTCGAGCGTGTGAAGTGCCCGCTCTGAGTCGACGCCGCGAACCTCGGAGATTTGACCGCGCGAGACCGGCTGTCGGTACGCGACCACCGCCAGCGTCTCGAGCGCCGCATTCGAGAGACGAGTCGCACGCTCGGACGCTGCGAACCGTTCCAGGTACGGCAGCATGTCGGCAGCGGTGTAGAACCGCCACCCGCCGGCGACTCCCCGAAGCACGATGCCGGAACGCCGGTCGACCAGCTCTCGTTCGATCTCGGCAAGTGTCTCTTCAACGTCGCTGAGTGGCGCCTCAACGACCTCGGCGAGCTCCTGGGCGGTGATCGGAGATTCCGCCACGAACAGAATGGCTTCAATCGGACTGCGGATCTCCGTCACGTGAATTCCTCGCCCTGGAGCAACGCATCGAGCCGTTCCGTCGCCGCTGCCTCGCTGTAGTTGATGAGAATCGGAGACCTGCGATCGTCCTGGGAGACGCGCAGGATGCCCCATCGGGCCAGCTCGAGCAGGCCGAGGAAGTATGCAACAACCTCGACCGAGCGTGAACAATGGGCGATGATGTCGTCAAAATCGGCTTCGATCGCGGTCGCCATCCGATCCTGCAGATCGAGCATTGCCACTTGCACGGACGGCAGCTCCATGTCGAGATGGTCGATATCGATGGAGTCGTCAACGTCGGCGAACACGCGCTCCGCGAGCGCGGCCAGGCCCGCGGGGTCGACTCGCAGCACGAAATCGGGCGGCGTCGGTGTGACACCCTCCAGGCCAACCGACCTGGCAACGTGCCGATCATTTGCAGCCATTCGATGAGAAAGAACCGCGGCCACGTCCTTGAACGTCAAGTTCATCAAGAGTCGCGACAAGAGGCGGTCTCGTTCTTCGGCCAGCGCAAGCTCGTCGTCGAGGTCGATCTCCCGGTCGTCGGGAAGGAGGTGGCGGGCCTTGAGCTGGATGAGCGTCGACGCGATCAGAAGGAACTCGCTCGTCACCGTGAGGTCCATGGCGGTCATCACATCGAGGTAGTCGAGATACTCGCTCACGAGATCGGACAAGCTGAGTTCCGTGATCTCAACCTGATGGGATGTGATCAACTGCATGAGGAGATCGAGAGGACCCTCGAACACCCGTGTCTTCACCTCATACGTCATAGAAGACGATGGTATCGCTCCTGACGCCGGTGCACGAGGAACCGGACTCACTCGTCCGCCTCCATCAATACCGCCCATCGGCGTTGATCGAATCCTTGCGGAGGGGGAGCAGGATGGAGTCGAGCAAACTCAATGGCTAATTCGCCGCACCGGGCTCGTTCCAAGTCGACGGCCCCGCGCGGTCCGTGGTCTCGATAGGCCCACATCCTCTTGGTCATCGGCAGATGCATCAGATCCAGGATCGTCGCGATCGACCGAGAAACGGCACCCGGATTGGGACGCCACTTGCCGATGTCGTGCAGAAGCGCTGCTTCGATCACCTCGGTGTCGCCTGGGAACGTGGCTTCGACTCGCCCCGCGACGATGATGGCATGGCGCTGATCTGGGACACTTTGCTTCCAGAAGAGCTCTGCGCACCGGGCCGAGAGGTGGTCGTGCACGTATCGCTGTTCGTCTGGGCCCAAAGGCCGGGCGCGGTAGTGCCCGAAGAACCGGAGGACCAGGTGCCGAGCTTTCCGAAGGGGCGCCGTCACGACGCGGCCTTGCACCCCACACAGCGTCGCGCGGCCGGCAGATATTCGATGCGGTCCGGCTCGATCTCCTCGCCGCAGGTTTCACAAATGCCGTACGTTCCAGTGCCGATCTTGCCGATCGCCTTGTCGATGCGGCCGAGCCGATCCTTGGCCGACTCGACGAGACCGAGGGCCTCGGTTCGTCCGGCCGTCACTGCGCCGGCATCGGCGAAGGCGTCGCCGTAGTCGACCGAGCCGGTGAGGGCTCCGGATTCGTCGGCGCCAAGGTCGGTCAGCTGCCGAATGACCTTCGCTCGTTCCTCAATGAGGAGTGCTTCGGCGGCTGCTTCATCGATCGTCGCGGTCATCGGGGAACCCGTCCTCCTGTTTGGCCCTACCGGGCTCGAGGGTGTGCCATCACGAAAACCTCATAGAGATGATCCGGAGACACACGCGTGTACACCTGTGTGGTGCTGATACTAGCGTGACCGAGCATTTCCTGAACGGTTCTTAGGTCCGCACCGCCCTCAACCATGTGCGTCGCGGCGGAATGGCGGAGGACGTGCGGTGACAACGATGACGGTTCGATTCCCGCCAGGCGGCCGTTCCGTTTGACGATCTCCCACATCCCCTGACGGGTGAGCCCGCTCCCTCGGGCGTTGACGAACAGGACGTCACTCCGCTCTTCCTCGCTCAGGAGTTCCAGACGAATCGGGAGATACTCCCTGATGGCCGCCCGTGCGTGGCTGCCGAGCGGAACGAGGCGCTGCTTTGAGCCCTTGCCCGTCACGATGACGGTCGCCGAATCCAGATCGAGGTCGGTCAACCCGACCGTCGCCGCTTCCGTCACCCGCGCCCCGGTTGCGTAGAGAAACTCGAGGATTGCGGCGTCCCGCACACCGAGCGGGGTGCTGCGATTGGGCGCTTCGAGCAGTCGGATCACCCGCTCAACGGTCAGGGCCTTCGGGAGCGTACGCGAACGACGCGGCACATCGACCAGGATCGTGGGATCTTCGTCCGAGAGTCCCTCGACAACGAGGAACCGGTGATATCCGCGAACCGCTGCCAGCTTCCGTGCGCGAGTCGAACGCGCCAGGCCTCGATCCCGGAGGTCCTCGGCGAATCCTGCCACGGTTCCCGATTCCCCGGCCGTGTCCAGGAATGTGAAGTATTGCTGGAGGTCGCGCCGGTAGGCGGCGACCGTGTTCAGGGCGAGGCCACGTTCCGATCGGAGCGAACCGAGGAACTCCTCCGCCTCAGCGGGCAGGGGCGTCATCGACCGACGGCGAGGAGGAGCCCTACGACGGTTTTTGCATCGGTGATCTCACCGGCGCGGACCCGATCAACGGCCTCCGAAAACGGCATCCGCACAATCGTCGCGTGTTCTTCTTCGACTCCGACCGGTTGGGACGCGACTCTCTCGAGGTCGGTCGCCCGATAGATCGTGATTACTTCGTCGCAGAATCCGGGTGTTGTGATCAGGTCGGTGAGGTGCACGAGCAGCCCCGGCACGAATCCAATCTCTTCCGCGAGCTCGCGTCTCGCTGCCTCTTCGCGGTCCTCTCCCGGCACGTCGAGCTTCCCTGCAGGGATCTCGAGCAGGTTTCGCCCGAGAGCAGCTCGATGCTGTTCGAACAGAAACACGTCGCCATCGAGGATTGGGACGACCGCAACGGCACCAGGGTGAGCAACGACGACACGTGTGACGGTCTCACCGTTCGGCGTCGCGACGGTGGCTCGATCGAGTCGCAGGAATGCCTCCTCGGCGATCGTTCGTGTGCCGATCATCCGGAATTCATCCATGTCAGTTGCTCGAAGCGACAGAAATCTCCGCTTCGCTGTGCTCCCCCGCAGCCACGGATCGACGCCGCTCCAGTGCTGCGCCAACGAAGCCGCTGAAGAGCGGATGCGGATCGTCGGGGCGAGACTTGAACTCCGGATGGAACTGCGACGCGACGAAGAACGGATGCGACGGCAGCTCGATGATCTCAACGAGACGGTCGTCGGGTGAGAGCCCCGAGAAGACCAGACCGTTGTCCTCGAATTCGTGACGGTATCGGTTGTTTACCTCCCAGCGGTGGCGGTGGCGTTCGTAGACCACCGACTCGCCGTAGAGATCGGCCGTTCGCGTTCCCGGCAACAGCTTGGCCGGATAGATGCCGAGCCTCATGGTTCCGCCGAGATCCTCGACGTCTGCCTGGTCTTCCATCAGATCGATGACGGGATGTCGGGTAGTGGGATCAAACTCGGTGCTGTGTGCTCCGGCGTGACCGAGCACGTTGCGTGAAAACTCGATCACGGCACACTGCAGACCGAGACAAAGGCCGAGGAATGGCACGCCGTTCTCACGGGCGAACCGAATCGCCTCGATCTTGCCTTCGATTCCCCGGATGCCGAACCCGCCGGGTACGAGCACACCATCGAGCCCCTCGAGATGCGTCGAGGCAAGCAGACCCTCAACGTCCTCGGCCGGTATCCATCGGATCTCGACGTCTGCGCCGTGTGCCGCCGCCGAGTGGCGGAGCGATTCCACAACCGAGAGATACGCATCGGGCAGCTCGACGTACTTGCCGATGAGCCCGATCGTGACAGGCTCATTGGCGCTCTCCATGCGCTCGACCATGGCGCGCCAGGAATCCAGATCCGGTGGCCCCGTATCGAGTCCGAGCTCGCGACACACCACGCCATCGAGCCCTGCCGCTTCGAGGGCAAGCGGCACGGCATAGATGTTGCCAACGTCGAGAGCGTTGATCACGGCGTCGGGTTCCACGTCGCAAAACAAGCTGATCTTGCGGCGTGCCGATTCATCGATCGGCCGGTCGGATCGAACCACGATGATCTCCGGCTGGATACCGCGCGACCGCAGCTCGGCGACACTGTGTTGGGTCGGCTTCGTCTTGAGCTCTTCGCTGGTCGCGAGGTACGGAACGAGCGTCACGTGGATGTAGCAGACGTTCTCATGTCCGACGTCCTTGCGGACCTGCCGGATCGCCTCGAGGAACGGGAGGCCCTCGATATCGCCGACGGTTCCCCCGACTTCGGTGATGACAACATCGACCTCATCGTTCTGACCGAGTTTGCGGATGCGAGACTTGATCTCGTTGGTGATGTGGGGGATAACTTGGACAGTTGCTCCGAGGTAGTCGCCTCGTCGCTCCTTGCGGATCACCGACTGGTAGATCGAACCGGTCGTCACATTGGAATCTCGGCTCAGGTGTACGCCGGTGTAGCGCTCGTAGTGGCCGAGGTCGAGGTCGGTCTCCCCGCCATCGTCGGTGACGAACACCTCGCCGTGTTCGAACGGATTCATCGTTCCGGGATCGACATTGATGTACGGATCCAGCTTCTGGATGGTCACCCGGAGGCCGCGAGCCTCGAGCAGACGACCTAAGGACGCAGCAGTAATGCCTTTGCCCAGACTTGATGTCACCCCGCCGGTAACGAATACGTGTTTGGTCACGCCGCACTCCACCTCGGAAGGCCGCAGCATACCGAACGTGATCGCTCGAGCGCACCTTTGATCTCGGTCACGCTCCTGCGATCTTCAGCAGCTCTTCGGCATGGGCCCGTCCCCGTTCGCTGTCGGGAAGACCGGCGAGCATCCTCGAGAGTTCCTCGAGCCGCTCGTCCCCTTCCAACTGCTCCACGGTTGCGGTGTTCGCGTCGCGCCGCACGACGAAGTGGGTATCGGCAAACGCAGCCACCTGGGGAAGATGCGTCACGCAGAACACCTGCCGCTCGCGGGCGAGGGTCTGCAGCTTCCTGCCCATCGCGAGGGCCGTCGCTCCCCCCGTCCCCGCATCGATCTCGTCAAACGCCACTACCGAAACATCTCCGGCTCCCGCCGCGAGCCTGAGAGCAAGGATGAGACGGCTCAGTTCGCCACCGGAGGCGACCTTCGAGATCGGGCCCGGTGCAAGCGCCCGATCCGAGGAGAAGTTCAGAACAACGTGGTCGCCGCCCTCCGGGCCCGGCTCACGTTCGGTGATCTCGAATGCGACGACGGGATCGCTGAATCCAAGGTCGCGCAGATGGCCGACGGCACCGGCGGCGACACGGTCCGCTGCGGTTCGACGATGGCCGCGCAGAGCGTCGGCCGCAACGACGACGTCGGCTCGGGCATCGGCTAGCTGCTGCTCGATCACCTCTGATTGGTCGAGCAAGCCCTCTAGCTCCTCCGCCCGGTGCGCCGCGGTCTCCCCGAATGTCAGCACCGCGTCGAGATCGTCACCGTACTTCCGCTTCAGATCTGCGACGAGCGCGAGCCGCTGTTCGACGTGTTCGAGTTCCCGGGGATCATGGTCGAGGTCGGCCGTCACTCGACCGACTTCTGTGTTGAGTTCGGACAACGACTCGGCAAGTTCCGATCCGAGATCAGCAAGGTCGCCCAGCGACCGGTCGACTCTCGATGCGGCCCTCAGTTCTCGGACGGCGCGTTCGAGCGATCCTGCGGCACCCTGGTCGCCTGCCGCCTCGCGAATAGCGCCGAGCCGCTCTCGCAGCTCTTCAGCATTCCTGAGTCGACCGGCTCGATCCCCCAGGTCCTCTTCGTCTCCCAGCTCAAACCCGGCGCTCACGATTTCGTCCCGCTGGAACCGGATCATGTCGAGCTCGCGTTCGAGGGCTCGTCGGTCGCCCCCGAGCGCTGCTGCGCGTTCCTTGACCTCGACATAGGCCGCCCAGGTCTCCGTGTATCGATCGACGGCTTCTCGGCCCTCACCATGCATTGCGGCATCAAGGGCCCGCCGAACCGCGCGTGGTTCGCTGAGCATCGTCCGATCGTGTTGGCCGACAACGTCGAGAACACCGCTCAGCAACTCGGCCAGACTCGCTGCCGTGGCCAGGGACCCATCGATCGTTGCGCTTGACCTGCGCCGATCAACTCTGCGCCCGAGGACCCGCTCGCCGTCCTCGTACACGAACCGGGCATGGACGACTGTCTCATCTCCGGCCGGACCAATCTGATCCTTGCGTGCAGACTCGCCTCGGAGCAGCCGGAGGGCCCCGAGCAAGAGCGTCTTCCCTGTCCCCGTCTCTCCGGAAATCACTACGAGTCCGGGTCCCGGTTCAAGGTGGGCGTTGGGTATCAACCCGAGGTTCTCGACGGTCAACTCGTCAAGCATGGGCGAGGCCGAATTGGTGCCGCACGGCCTGAGGGAACGGATGGGTGTCGAGGGTGAGAAACCGCACACTGTGAGAGCCGCGCTCAACCGTGACGTTGGCACCTGGTTCCACCACCGCGATCTCACGGCCGTCGACGTTGACCCGTGCCGGTCGATCGATTTCGACGGTGACTCCGATCTCAGCGTCGGGTGAGACCACCAGGCTTCGCGAAAGGAGACTGTGTGGTGCGATCGGGGTCAAGACCAGCGCTTCCACCTCCGGGTCGACGACCGGCCCACCGGCGGACAGCGAGTATGCAGTTGATCCGACCGGCGTAGCAATGATGAGGCCATCGGTGCGATAGTCGGCGAATCGGTGCCCGTTGATGGCAACACCAATCTCGATGATCCGTTCGCTGACGACCTTCTCGATGACGACGTCGTTGATACCGGTGGCCGTGAACCCCGGACCCCGAACGACCACGGTCATCACCGCAAACACGCGGAGGCGGCCGGTCGCGAGCGCGTCCACGAATGCCCCGATCTCGTCGATCGCGAATTCGGCGAGGTATCCAACTCGACCGACGTTGATTCCCGCCACTGGGAGCTCTTCTTCCATGGCGAGAGCGCCGGCCCGAAGGACGGTGCCATCTCCACCCACCCCTATCACCGCCTCGACGTCGGCCGGTAGCACATCTCCAGACACGACGATGGCCTCGACCCCGCGTGCCACACACGCATTTGCCAAGGACGTGGCCGCCTCGGCCGCAAGCGGCTTCTCATCGTGCACGACCATGGCAATTCTGTTCACGGCTGATGCTCCTCGGAAACGACGGAGCGTACGGTACCGGTATCAGTGCGCCGTTCAGTGATCCTGCCGTGGATGAGGAACTCACGATTGCCCTCCGTGCCGGTAATCGACGAACGGACGAGACCGATGACCCCCACGCCGGTCTTGTCCAGCGCCGCGACTGCCTGTTCGATCGCCTGCGCATGGACCTCGGGGTCGCGGACGATCCCACCGCTGCCAACCAGCCCCTTGCCTGCCTCGAACTGTGGTTTGACCAACAGGATCCAATCGGTCTCCCCGGCGCCGAGGGCACGGATCTGCGGAGCAACCAGCGCCAGCGAGATGAAGGAGAGATCGGCCACCACGAGATCGAACGGAGCGCCAAGCGCAGCGGGATCGGCGTGACGGATATTCGTTCGTTCCACAACAGCAACCCGGGAATCGCTGCGAATCCGATGATGAAGCTGGCCATATCCAACATCGAGCGCGACCACCTCTGCGGCTCCGCGCTGGAGAAGGCAGTCGGTGAAACCTCCGGTCGATGCACCGACGTCGATCGCGACCCGGCCCTCGATTGGCACATCAAACGCTTCGATCGCGCCATCGAGCTTCGCTCCGGCTCGGCTCACGAATTGCGCGGGCGGGCCGTCGATCGCGAGTGGATCCTCTGGGGCGACCAGCGTCGAAGGCTTCGGTGCAGGGTTCCCGCGCACGCGCACGCGCCCGGTGTCGATCACCCGGCGCGCCTCGGTGCGTGACGGGACCAGCTTTCGCCGCACAAGCTCGGCGTCAAGGCGTCGTCTGGTCAGGGTGGGCCGCTCCCCCGACCACCTTCGATATCGTCGAGGGAACTTCCGAGGAGTTGCGCAACATGCTCGGCGGTCTCCGGAGCATCGGCAGCATCTGCGGCTTCCAGCTTCGCCTCGAGCTCATCGAGGTCCTCGCCGGCCCCGGCACCCTGTTCGTCTGGATTCTGGGTCATGGCGCCATTATCCCCCGGCTTCGTGCGTTTCCGCGGACATGAGACGGTCGAGGTCCGCAATGGAGTTGATCGTGTAGTGCGGACGTGGGGAGGAAACGAGAGTTCCATCCGGCCCCGTCACGCCGGACAGGACCAGGATCTTCCCCCACCCGGCCCGGTCGGCCAGAGCGAGATCGGTCTCGGCGCGGTCACCCACCATCCAGACTTCCAGATGCTCGATCCGGCGTTGGATCAATCGCTGCATGGGCGGATTCGGCTTTCCACACACAACCGGGGCGACTCCCGTGGCGCGTTCGACAGCCGCGACGAGCGCTCCGCATCCTGGGTATTGGCCCTCCTCTGCCGGGTAGGTTGCATCGTCGTTGGTGGCAATGAATCTGGCCCCGCGTCGTACGGCGAGGACGGCACTCGTCAAGCGTCGGTACGAGAGAGCCCGATCGAGACCGACCACCACGGCCGTCGCGAGCGTATGGTCTCGCGTCACCTCGATTCCTGCAGCGGTCAACGTCTGCTCAAGTTCCTCCGACCCGAAAACGAAACACGTTTCAGCGTCATCGCGCAGAAGGTCGGCGGCCGCCAGCCCGGACGTGATGACCGCCTCGGCCTGGGCTCGATAGCCGGTGCGCTCCCGGATACTGTCGATCACCGTTCCGACCGCACGCGACGAGTTGTTGGTCGCGAAGAGCACCTGGTGCCCCGCTCGATCAAGAGCCGTCAACGCTTCTCCGGCGCCCGGCACCCCAGCGTGGTCCACGTACACAACACCATCAAGGTCGAGTACAAACGTCTTCGGCCCCCCGCCGGCGAGATCACTGATCATGCGCGAGGCTCGGCTGACGCCGGCGCACACTCAGACTCACCGCGATGCATCGTGATCGACCGAGCCTTGAAGCCGTTGGACTCGAAGAAATTCTTCGCCATTCGGTGTCCGGGGCTGACCCATGCGTCGAAGAGGTCGATCTCGCGATCCCGAAACTCCTGCATCGCGAGTTCGAGCATGACGGCTCCGACCCCGACGCCTCGCGCCTCATGTTCTGTAAAGATCAGATGCACGACTCCGATGGTGCGATCTGCCGCCGGTTCGAGGAGCGGTTGTTGGAAGCCGGCCAGAAAGCCGAGGGGTACGCCGTCGATGTGACCCACGATGACGACCGCGTCTGGTCGCTCGAGCATCGTGCTCAGAGACCGGCCGACCGGCTCAGGCACGCCGTCGGCGTATGGCCAGATCGAGCGAATCGCACGCTGCTCTGCGGCGAGCCCGGCATACAGCCGCTCAAGGTCGCTGACGTCCTCGGGCTGAGCGAGCCTCGCTGTGACCGTCATGAAGGGCATTGGCGTCATGGCCTCATCATGCCGTGACTCGCGCGGGAACGAGAACCGACACCCAAGAGCCGAGACACGACCCAGGGGAACGCCGCCGATTCTCAGCTACTCCACGCGGGTTCGCAGCTCGCAGCTCGGGCTACTTCTTCCCACGCACGCGTCTCTCCCATCCCCACCGGGTCACGAGCCGCATAGCTTCAACGGAGACACTCATCGACATCTTCGACACACCCGCTTCACGTTCCCTGAATCGGATTGGCACCTCGGTGACGGTGAGCCCGGCGATCTGAGCCCGCCACACCATCTCAACCTGGAAGGCATATCCCGACGCCTCGCACGACGCCGGATCCAGCCGTTCGATCGCGTCCCTGCGGTAGGCTCGGAATCCGGCGGTTGCGTCATGGATCGAGATTCCGAGCATGAACCCTGCGTACCGGTTCCCTACTCGTGAGATCGCATACCGATGCCACGACCACCCTTCGGTGCCGCCTCCGGGTACATACCGGCTCCCAATTGCGACGTCGGCGCCGTCGTCGATCGCCGCAACAAGCCGAGGTAGGTCGTGGGGATCATGGGATAGATCGGCGTCCATCTCGCAGAAGACAGCTCCGCCGAGCTCTCTCGCCGCCGCGAACCCCGCCGCATAGGCCCGGCCGAGCCCGGCCTTCTCGATCCGATGGAGAACCGAGATCCCACTGTCGTGCGAGGCCAGTACATCGACGACTGCGCCCGTCCCGTCCGGCGATCCGTCGTCGACCACCAATAGTCGGAACCCCTGAGAACGAACGGCCTCGGCAACGGCCGCGATGTTCGCCGCCTCGTTGTAGGTCGGCACGATCACGATGACGTCGTCGGGTCGCGTATCGGTTGCCTCGCTCATGGGTGGCGCCGCGGCCGATTGCATCTGGGCAGTGAAGACGTCTGACAAGAACAACCGAGGCGTGCCGGCGTTCGTGTCCTCAACGATTCACGCTGACACCGCAGTTGCTCAACCGGCGCAATCTCTGCAGATCTTCTTGCGGGGGTTGGCAAGCTGGCTGGTCTTGAGCACCAGAAAGCAATTGGAGCACACGAACTCGCCTTCGCTCGCTTCAACAACACCCTGCTGGTCCATGGCGAGCTCCGCGCGGCGGATAGCCCGCATTTCGGCAGCCTCGTCGACCACAAGCGTTTCCGTGGTCTCATCTTCAGTGAGCATCTCGAGCTCTTCGGCCTCGAGTTCGTCGAATGCCTCGTCTTCGCCTTCCGCGTCGTCGTCCGCCGCTTCTTCCTCGTCCGCTTCGTCGTCAGCCACGTCCAGCACATCATCCACGAGATCCGCCTCCAAAGCGTCCTCGTCCGGGTCGGGCACGTCCTCAGCTAGGTCGTCATCGACGAATTCTTCGGTGGCCATAGGTGCAACCTCCTGCGGCCGGGGAGCTTACACGGGCATTGTGCTTCCGGCGACGGATTCATGGTGATTGTTGGTTCTGTCTTTCAGCGAACCTGCCTCGGGTGCGCCAACGTATCCGTCGGTGTACCACGCGCCGGATGTGACCTAGATCTTGAAGTACAGCAAGCCCTCGAGCACCTCAGCGGAGAATGGGCCACTTCCCACCACCTCCCCATCGGCTTCGACGAGCCAACCATGTGGGATTTCGACGTCGACCAACCGCCCGGTGGTGCGCCGCACCGCCGGATGCGTGAGGTGGGTGCCCCGAACAACCCTGCGAATGACCACAGGTGCAAGCCGTCGTGGGCCCGAAAACACCTGGACGTCGAACAGCCCGTCGCCGGCGGCGGCCCGAGGAGCGACGTTCATTCCTCCGCCGAAGAACTGGCCATTGGCGATCACGACGTTCCATCCAACCGTCGCAATTGTCCGGGCATCACAATCGACGCGTATCTCGTCCGGCGCGGTCCTGGCCAGTGCCGACCAGAAGCCTGCGAGGTAGCGACGCGGGCCCATCCAGTCCGGGAAGCGCCCTGCTTCGACAACCGTGCGGGCCCCGAGCCCCGCATTCGCTGCGTTGAGAAAGTACCGCCGGCCAAACAACCCGCTCAGGCGGCCAACATCGACCGGGTAGCGATCTTCGCTGAGCAAGTGATTGGCAGCGGCCCCAAGCTCATTCGGAATCGCGAACGTCCGAACGAAGTCGCTTCCCGACCCGGCGGGCAGGATCCCGAGTGTCGGAGGCTGCGGCCATCCGTGCGCGAGGAGTTGATTCAGGACAAGATTCGCGGTGCCGTCCCCGCCGACCGCGAGGAACGCCTCGTATCCGAGGTCGCGGCCCTCCGCAACGATCCCTGCGACAGCTTCAGCGGTCTCCGATGTGCGAACCTCGTAGTCGATCGCTCGCACCTCCAAAGCGGACTCGACCTGTCGCGTCAGGTCGCGCCCTGTGCCGGCCGCAGGGTTCACGATCACCCACCAGCGGCTCACGCGCGACCCCCCGTAGCGACGATGCCCCGATCCGTTGCGGAGATCGCGGCGCTCGCCACCGAGGCGAGTGCGGGAAACGCGTCGCGGATCTGGCGCATGAGGTCAAGGAGCTGCCGGCAGTTCCGGACGAAGTCCCCGGCAGCGAAGTCGTCGTCCCCGAAGAGATCTTCCAGATCGGCGCCCGCGACCCAGCCGTAGGCGAGCGGCGCGAATCCGGGCTCGGCCGCACGCGTGGCAGGGACACGCCGCTGTTCCTCGACTCCGGTCACGACGTCCCACGCCGCCCCGATCCGCGAATAGCGGTCTGCAACAATCCCGACGAGTCGAACTTCTTCGGGGTCGGCACGGCGCGGCTCGTAGGTGAACATCGATACCACGCCTGCGAACTCGGCAGCGGTAAGCCCGTCGAGGACGCCGTCGGCAGCAGTTTCAGCGAGGAGGAGGTCAAGCTCGCTGTAAAGACGGCGAAGCCGCTGCCCCTTCTCAGTCAACACCCAACGCTTCACGTAGCCGAGCTCGCCCAGGACAGCCATCCGCGCGTCGAACCGCTCGACGATGTCGTCACTCCTTCGGGTGCGGCGTCGGAGGAGGCGACGCAGATCCTTTGCCGATCTGCGTGACCGTGCCAGCCACCCGAGATGTTCGTCGATCTTGGGACACCCTGCGATCGTCCAGTCCTCGACCGGAGGGGCTTCAACCCTCTCCGCTTGATCGGGTTCCCAGCGGCCAAGCGCCGACGACGCCGACGCGAGATACTGCGGATCGTGGCTCAGCACCGGTTCCTCGAGGTCCATCGCCCCAAGGTGGCGCGGGACAACACCAAGGTCTATCAGCTTGGCCTTTCGCTGCCGCCCGTGTTCGGAGAGGAGCAGATACTGGGGGTTCGTTCCATACCCCCGTGCCAGTATCAGCCACCGATGGTCGTCGCCGAGGTCGAGAACGTCTCCCGAATCGAGCCCGTCGAGGAACACACGCGTGGCATCAACTCCTTCGTCGGATCCGGATGGGGCCGCAGCGTACATCTCGATGTCACCACGCTCGCACTGAGCGGCCGCGAGATACCGCACCACCTCAGCCTCTCGTTCGGCGATGCGCTCGTCGAGCTGGCGCGCCCGTTCCTGCACTCTGAACTGGGCAAACGAGGCTCGGAGGAGTTCCTGGGCCCTGTCCCTGGGATAGTTGGCCACGAGGTTGACCGCCATGTTGTACGACGGCTCGAAGGACGACACCAGCGGATGACTCCCCAAAGCGGCGACATCGGCGACCTGCTTGAACGGCACGTAGGAGCTGTAGAGGATCACAGCGGTGCCGCGTTCGTCGATACCCCTCCGGCCTGCGCGGCCCGTCAGCTGCGTGTAGTCGCCGGGTCTGAGGAGCTCGTGCGACTCACCGTTGAACTTGCTGAACGACTCGAGGACCACCGCCTTCGCCGGCATGTTGATGCCGAGTGCAAGCGTCTCAGTGGCGAAGACGAGCTTGAGGTAACCGTCGGCGAACAGCTCCTCGACCGCTTCCTTGAACGCCGGGACCATCCCTGCGTGGTGCGCGGCGACGCCACTTTCGAGCATTGCAAGCCAGGACTCATAGCCGAGCACACCCAAGTCGGTCGGTTCGAGATGTGCGACGGCCTCGGAGGCAAACGACCGAATCACTTCACGCTCGTCAGCCGACGTGAGACGGAGACCGGCCGAGGCGACTGTTCGAGCGGCCTGATCGCAGCCGGCCCTCGAGAAGATGAAGTAGATCGCCGGCAACATCCGCGCGGCGAGCAACGCTTCGGCTACCTCGAGCCGTCTCGGGGTCGCGAAGCGACGCTGCCGGCCCCTGCCCTTGCGCAGGAGGCTGACAACACGTGGGTTCGGCCGGACGCCATCTCTGCCGAAAACGGGAAACCACTCGACTGCGTCGCCGTGGTAACGGTCACGGAGGAGATACACGGACTCGAGCGGAACGGGCCGTTCCGCCTCAACGACGAGCTCCGTCGCACCTCTCCGAGCCCGCATCCATCCGGCGAACTCTTCACCGTTGGCGACGGTCGCCGAGAGGTTGACGAGCTGAATGTCGGCCGACAGGTGGATAATCGTCTCCTCCCAGACCGAGCCGCGGTAGCGATCCTGCAGGTAGTGCACCTCGTCCAGGATTACCACGCCGAGTCCATCGAGAGCGTCCGAGCCTGCGTAGATCATGTTTCGTAGCACCTCGGTCGTCATGACCACCACTGGCGCTTCACCGTTCAGGCTGTTGTCGCCGGTGAGGAGCCCAGTTCCGCGCTCTCCGTGGCGGCCGACCAGATCCCGGTACTTCTGGTTGGAAAGGGCTTTGATCGGTGTTGTATAGAACGCCCGCTTCCCGGCAGCCAACGCGATCTCGATCGCGGCTTCAGCAATGAGCGTCTTCCCCGACCCGGTAGGGGCCGTCACCACGACCGAGGCGCCGCTTACGATGGCCTCGATGGCCTCGATCTGGAATCGGTCAGGCTCAAACGCTTCCGTGGCGAGAAAGCGCTGCGCAGCAACGCCGAGGCGGTCGGTCATTTCCTGAGGATCCAGCGCACCGCAAGGATCGCCAGTTCGTAGAGCACGTACATCGGTACCGCAAGCAACGCCAGGGTCAGGGGATCCCCAGACGGGGTGATGATCGCTGCGAACACAACGATGACCAGAACCGCCCATCGCCGTCCCTCGCGAAGCCGGGCGCTCGTAACGGCGCCCGCCGCTGCGGCGGCGAATATGAAGACCGGAAACTCAAACGAAATGGCGAACGCGAGGATAAATCGCATTGCAAACTTGAGGTAGAAATCGGCGTTGATGACCGGAGTGAGGGCATCACCCCCGAAGTCCAGCAGGAAGCCGAGGCCACGCGAGAGTGCCCAATAGCCGACAGCGGCCCCGGTGAGGAACAACGTCACGAAGATGGCGGTGATCGGGACGGCCCAGCGCTTCTCGTTTGGGGTGAGTGCCGGGGCGACAAATCGCCACAGCTGATACAGAATCACCGGGCTCGCCAGTAGTGCGCCACCGAAGAGGCTCACCCGCATGACAATGGAGAAGGCCTCGGTCGGTTTGAAATACGCGAGGTCTTCGCCCGGGAGGGCGATGCGGTAGGGCCGCACCAGGATGTCGAGGATCTCTTCGTTGAAGATGAAGGCGATGACCGTGCAAATCCCGACCGCAATCAACGCCTTCACGACCCGGCTGCGGAGCTCCCTCAGATGCTCCATGAACGGAATCGATTGAGCCTCGGTCACGTTGCGGCCGCCGAATCGTCAGGGGGGTCCGCCTCAGCGGGAGTCGCTGCCTCAGGGTCACCAGCCGCCAGACCTGGTTCCTGGCCCGTCGCATCGGGTTCCGCGCTCGCCGCCGCCGCCGAGGCCTGCTCTGGAGGTTCGCCCACCTCGGTGGCTTCAGGAATGGTCGCAGCCTGCCCGAAGGTCGTCACGGTCTTTGAGAGGTCCTCCTTGATGCTGTCAAAATCTCGTTTGGCGCTCAGGAGCGGCTCGACCGTCTCCTCATAGTCCACACCCAGCGCGTCGGTCATCGAGCTCGATGCATTCTTCACCTTGTTCATGAACTCGCCGGCCCTTCGGGCAAGATCGGGCAGCCGGTTGGGACCGAAGACGATGAGAATCACAAGGACAATCACCACGATCTCAGAGAATGAGAGGCTCCCCATCCACGGAATGCTAGGGCGTGAGGGGCGGCATGTGGATCGGGCGAAAGTGACCCCGGAACCTATGGCGCCCCCGGGGTAGTCCCCGGAGGCACCGATGACCCCTCAGCTCATGCCCGCCCGGTCACGAATCTGATGCGGCGAGCTCCCAGAACCACTCCTGGCCGTCGAGAGCCTGTGAAAATGCCTCGATCTCCGCTTCGGTGATCGGGCTAGCCGTCGCCACGATGTCGTAGCCGACTCCGGTGGCGAGGAGGACACTCACGACACGAGGGCTGGCGGGCCGTCGTTGTGTCGTGCCACAGAAGGGGCAGTCGAAGCGGTAGCGACCTTCGTCGGATCCTGCAGCCATCTCGAGACCGACATCGTCGATCGTGAGTTCTACATCTCCGCAAGTGGTGCAGGTCGTTCGGATGGTGGTCATGCTGTCTCGCTCCATTGCCAGCGTCGCATAACTCATCGGCATCCGAGCCGTTCTCTAAATGACTATTTCCGCCTAGTCATTCCGTGCGCGGTCCGCATAGCGCGCCAAGATTCGCTCACGAAGGTCGACGGTCGCACGGGCAACTTCTATGCCCTCGACGAGCTCCGCGAAACCGCCGAGGCGGATTAGGAGACGAGCTGCAACCGCAGCGTCTCCCACGCTCATCCGGATCGTCAATCCGTCGGAATCGTCGTCGAGAACATCAACCGGATAATACTCCGCTACCCACCGCGCGGGACCATCGAGCCGGATCACCGCGTGGGTGTCGTCATCGCTTGGGGTGTAGCGCACGGCTGGGTGACGGGGCGCCGGCTTCGCGTCGAAGCGCTCTCCTGTGGCCTCCACTGTTCTGATCCGATCGATCCGAAAGACTCGCTCCGCATCTGCGGTTCGGCAGTGCCCTGAGACGTACCAGTTCCCGAGGGTCGTGAAGACGGACCACGGCTCGATCTCGCGTACTCTGCGTTCTCCCGATGCGATCGACGTATGGTCGATCCGCATGACGTCCCCTTCGTCGGCTGCTCTGCGGAGGTCCCCGACCAACAATGGTTCGGGAAGATCCACGACCACCGCGTCTGCACCATCAGGAAGCAGGGTCCGCTCGAGCTTCGCGATCGCCCGATCGAGCGCCTTCCCCCCAGATCCTGCGGATTGGACGGCTTTCCCTGATGCAAGGATTCCGAGCGCCTCGGGAGCGGTGAGCCGCAGCGGCCGCGCGAAGTACTCCGCCAACTCGACGATGACCTCGTCATCGTCGATCGAGGCGTCCATCAGATCACCAGGGCCGTACCCGGGCAAGCCACACACGAACACGGTGTTCAGATCTTTGATGAGGTCGGTCCGCGTGTACCCGAAACGCTCGCACACTTCGTCAACCGGCGCTCCAGGGTTTGCGATGACCCACGGCAGCATGGCCAGGAGGCGGTTGATGCGGCCAGCGGTCTTCGGCGAGTTCGTCACGACCCCCCCACCAATGAGAGGTACCGGTCGCGCAGATCCGGAGGTTCGACGATCTCCGCCTGATCCTCAAAGCCGACAAGCCAGCCGAGGAACGCTGCCGGTTCCGCGATCTCGACGGTTGCCGAGATCGACCCATCCGGCCGACGCTCGATGGCTGTGTTCGAACCGAGTTCCCGCTCGGCGATCCAAGCAACCTCCTCGTCGAACACCACCGAGGCAGTCGCCACCTCGTGACCGGCGTCCCACGGATGGTGGAGCACGGCGTCGGCCGGATCAAAACCGTCCGGTCTGGTGAATACCCCGGAGCGCTCGCCCGCGACCAACGCGTCGGCGCGATCGAGCCGGTAGACCCTGACATCGTCGCTCTCGACTTCAGCCGCCACCAGATACCAATGCCCGCGACGATGGACAAGCCCGTACGGCCGCACCTGCCGTTTGCGACCCCGATACCCGAACGACAAAGTGCGTCGCTCCGAGATCGCGGCAAACGCCGCCGCCACGGTCTCAGCCTGCTCCCCGAGATCCGCCCCGAGTTCGGTGCCGTCGAGGCTCCCCACGGCGCCACCCAGCTTCATGAGGGCTTCCTGGCCGGAGGGGCGGCCGCCGAACCCCACGGCTTGAACGGCCAGCGCCAGAGCGGTTCGCTCTTCGTCGGTGAGTCCAGGGTCCTCGAGGGCGTAACGGTCATCGTGCACCACATAGCCGAACTCCACCTCAAAGACGTCGGTGGCCTCACGCTCGATCGGAATACCGAGACGGCGCAGCAGGTCCTTGTCGCGTTCGAACGTGCGGTGAAAGGCGGTGTCGCTGTCGCGGTCGTATCCCGCGACGGTGTGTCTGATCTCGTCTGCCGTCACCGGTCGGTCAACGGTGAGCAGGTAGGCGAGAAGGTTGAGGATTCGCTCGATGACCTTCTGCATCACCGCGACGCTACAACGCGGCGATCAGTTTCTCGACCCTTTCGTCGACGGCTCGGAACGGATCCTTGCACAGGATCGTCCGTTGGGCCTGATCGTTGAGTTTCAGATGCACCCAATCGACGGTGAAATCCCGGTTCCGTGCCTTCGCCGCCTTGATGAAGTCACCGCGCAGGCGCGCACGTGTTGTGACTGGAGGAATCGTCATGGCTCGCGTGATGCGCTCGTCCGTCACCACGCGGTCGACCATACCGCGTCGTTGGAGGATGTAGTAGAGGCCCCGCTGGCGATTCACATCGTGATAGGCAAGGTCGACCAGCGACATCTTGGGTGACGACATCGCAAGGCCGTGTTTGGCCGCGTACCGGTCGAGCAACTGGAGTTTGGTCACCCAGTCCACCTCACGCGACAAGGTCATCGGGTCCTTTTCGAGTCCGGTCAGCAGGTGCTCCCACATGCCGATTGCGCGGTCGACCTCGGACGGGAAGCCCGACGTGCGTGCGTACCGCATCGCGCGTTCGAGATACTCCCACTGAATGTCGAGCGCTGACAGTTCTCGGCCGTTCGCGAGTCGCACCGTACGACGACACGACGTGTCGCGGGCAATCTCTCGGATAGCGCGGATCGGATTCTCGAGCGTCATGTCTCGGAACACAACGTCGTCCTCGAGCATCTGCAGGATGGCTGCGGTTGTCCCCACCTTGGCGTAGCTCACATACTCGGACATGTTCGAGTCGCCTGCGATCACGTGCAACCTTCGGTACCGCTCGGCGTCCGCATGCGGCTCGTCCCTCGTATTGATGATCGGACGGCTGCGGGTGGTAGCGGACGAACTGCCCTCCCAGATGTGTTCGGCCCGCTGCGACGTCGAGAAGACCGTGCCCCGAGCGGTCTGGAGGACCTTGCCGGCGCCGGCGTAGATCTGGCGGCTTACGAAGAACGGGATCAGCGTGTCGATGGTCCGCTGGAAGTCGTCCTGCCGTCCGACGAGGTAGTTCTCGTGGCATCCGTATGAGTTCCCCGCGGAGTCCGTGTTGTTCTTGAAGAGGTAGATATCGCCGCGGATCCCTTCTTCGGTGAGTCGCTCCTCTGCAGACTCGACGAGGCCTTCGAGAATGCGTTCTCCGGCCTTATCGTGGGCGATGAGATCCGAGAGCGAGTCGCACTCCGGTGTTGCGTACTCGGGATGGCTCCCAACGTCGAGGTAGAGACGTGAACCGTTTTCGAGAAACACGTTCGATGAGCGACCCCATGAGACCACCCGCCTGAACAGATACCGGGCCACCTCATCCGGAGACAGGCGGCGCTGCCCGCGCAGCGTGCACGTAACGCCGTATTCGTTCTCGATTCCGAAGATTCGTCGGTCCACCAGACCAGCGTACCCTCCCCGGGGAACTGCTCGCGCACCTCGTCATCCATGGCAGAATCACCCCATGCGAAAGCAAGACCGACATCCCGACGCCAATCTCTACGAACCACTCGTCGTGGTCGGAGACCCGGCAGCGGCAAACGTGCTGGCTGCGCTTCTCCGCTCTGACGGCATCGCGGTCCGAATGCACGGCGAATCCTTCGGGCCCTACCCGGTTGGTGTCGGTGGCTTGGCTCAGATTGAAGTATGGGTCGAGAACGACCGCCTGGACGATGCGCGAGCCATCGTCGAGGCGTGGCGCACCGACTCCTCGTCCTAACCGGCTGCCTCGATCTCAGCCGTCTCAAGACGACGGAACTTCCTCCGGCCGAGTGTCCGATCGAGCACGGCGGCTTCCCAATCGGCTCCCGGCGTCGATTCGTCGGCCGTATCACGAATCGCCGACGTGGTGAGAGCGATGGCGTCTTCGAGGCTCATGCCGGATCGCCAGCCGGCCGTGAGCGGCTCAAAGAGCCGATCCTCGTCACCTCCGAGCATGGCAAAACCGTGCTGATCTCGCAGCGTCCCGTCGAAACGCACGTGATAGAGGTGGTTCTCGTCGTTCCCAAGTTCCGCAACAAGCACCTCAACCTCGTACGGCTTCACCTCATGGGTGAAGATCTGGCCAACAGCCTGCGAATACGCGTTGGCGAGGCCCTTCCCCGTCACGTCGGCGCGAGCGTACGTGTATCCCTTGACATCGGCGTAGCGGATCCCGGCAACGCGTAACGTCTCGAACTCGTTGAATCGACCGACGCCGGCGAACGCGACCCGGTCGTAGATCTCACCGATCTTGTGCAGAGAGCGGCTGGGATTCTCGCCGATGAGCAAGATCCCTTCGTCGTACTCCACGACGGCGATAGGGCGCCCCCGTTGGATCCCCTTCTTCGCAAACTCGGCCCGATCCTTGATCAGTTGCTCTGGCGGTACGTAGAACGGAGCGGTCATGGGCGACGCTCCAGCGCTGCGGCGGCGATAGGCTCGAGCTCATCGTCCGCGACCTCCCGGTACCCCTGGTCCGTGACGGTCACGACGTTGGGGTAGATTCCCCGCTTCGGGTCGGGCCCACCGGTGGCTGCATCTTCCTCGGATGCCGCGATGAGTGCTTCGAGCGCCACACGGATCGCATCGGCCTCACCCATGTCTTCCCGCCATTCGGCCTTGAGGAAGGCTCGCGCTTCATTGCCTCCCGAGCCGGTTGTGGCATAGTCCTGCTCTTCGTAGCGGCCGCCCACCACGTCGTAGCTGTAGAGCTTCCCCTTCTGCTCCTGCTCGTCGTAGCCGCAGAACAGCGGCACGACGATGAGGCCCTGGAACGCAAGTGCGAGGTTCCCGCGCACCATACGGGCGAGGAAGTTGGCCTTGCCGTCGAGACTCAGTCGCATTCCCTCGATCTTCTCGTAGTGCTCGAGTTCGGTCTGGAAGAGAGTGGTGAGTTCGATCGCCATACCTGCGGTTCCAGAAATCGCAACTGCAGAGCGGTCGTCGGCCGGATAGACCTTCTTGACCCGGCGGTGTGCGATCACATTGCCGGCGGTGGCTCGGCGATCGCCGGCCATGACGATCCCATCTGCCCACCGCAACGCCAGGATCGTGGTGGCCTCCGGTGCGTCCAACGAACCGGAGGCCACTTCCCAGGACGGGGTGAGGTCGTGTTGCTCCAAAAGGGCCGCGAAGCTGGCCGTTGGCACGATGCCCTCGGCATTCGGGGACATCGGCAGGCCGCCGGTCACTGGCCGCCCTTCTGGACGTAGTTCTTCACAAACTCCTCGGCGTTTTCTTCAAGGACCGAGTCGATCTCCTCGAGCAGGTCGTCGATCCGTTCTGCGATCTCTTCGGTGTTCTCGGTCGAAGCAACCTCGTCCTGGTCGGACGCGCCACCTTGCCGGTCCGACCCCCGCTGCTTCCGTTCTTGTTCAGCCATCGTTTCCTCCCAGCGCACGGACCATCGCAGCCGCGTTCGGCGCGGCCTCGAGCAGGTCAGCCACGTGTTGGCTGGTGCCCTTGAGCGGTTCCATCATAGGAACCCGTTTGAGTGTTTCTTCGCCGACGTCGAATACGAGGGAATCCCAGTTGGCAGCAACGAGATCCTCCGGATACCGCCGCACGCAACTACCTCGAAAGAACGCTCTCGTGTCAACCGGTGGTTCCGTGACTGCCGCCGCGACCTCGCCGTCGTCGAAGAGACGCTGAATCGCTCCACGGTCGACGAGGCGTTGGTAGAGGCTGCGCCTCGGATCGACGTCGTGGTACTGGAGATCGAGGAGCCGCAGCTTTGGGTGGCTCCAGTCAAGACCGTCACGATCGCGATAGGCCTCAAGGATTCGAAGTTTGGCAGTCCAGTCGAGCCGATCCGACGTCGCCAACGGGTCGCGTCCCAAGTCCAGCAGGATCCTCTCCCATTCGTCGAGAACCCGTTCCCAGATCGGGTCAACTCCGGCCGCTCGGGCGTGATGCTCGACCTTCTCGAAGTACCACCACTGTACGTCGAGCGCCGTCATCCGTGCTCCCCGGCTTGTCTCGTAGACCTGGCTGAGGGTTCGATCATGGCTCACCGACCACACCGCGTCGACGGGATCGGCGAGGACGATGGGATCAGCCAGGGCGCCGTCTTCGATGGCGTCGAGTACCAGCGCCGTTGTTCCGATCTTCAGGAATGTCTGGAGTTCGCTCCGGTTGGCGTCGCCGATGATGACGTGCAGCCGTCGATAGCGAGACGCGTCCGCATGGGGCTCGTCACGCGTGTTGATGATCGGGCGCTTGAGCGTCGTCTCGAGCCCGACCTCCTCCTCGAAGAAGTCGGCCCTTTGTGTGATCTGGAATCCAACGTCCGGTCGACCGTTCTCAGCCCCGACCTTCCCGGAACCGGTGAATACCTGCCGAGTTACGAAGAAGGCCGTGAGCTGCTGGACGATGTCGCCGAAGGGAATCGCGCGGGCAATGAGGTAGTTCTCGTGTGCCCCATACGAGTTGCCCTTGCCGTCGCTGTTGTTCTTGTGCACCACCATACGCTCGCCAGTCGCTAGGAGCCGCTGAGCGGCCTCGACGGCCTCGACCATCACCTGTTCACCGGCCTTGTCGAACAACGCCGCCGACCACGGGTCAGCACATTCCGGGGACGAGTATTCGGGATGAGCATGATCCACGTAGAGCCGGGCACCGTTGGTGAGGACCGTATTGACCAGGCCGATGTCCGGCTCGGCGACGAGCGAGCGGTGCCCGTCGGTCCCGCGAAGATCTCGCCCGGGGCTCTCCTCATCGTACGACCACTGGATTCGCGACACATTTCCCGGGTACGAGTTGACGACGGCAGACGAGGCGACGACCGGATTGAATCCCGGTTGATTGAGAACGGTGATTCCAAACTCGGTCTCGGTTCCGAAGACCTTACGGAGCGCCATGGACCCTCAGAGGTATTGCCCTGGAGTGACCGCTTCCACTGCTCTGCTTTCGCGATCCCCCTCGATCAATGTGCGAACGTAGACGATCCGTTCGCCTTTCTTCCCGGAGATCTTCGCCCAATCATCCGGGTTGGTGGTGTTCGGAAGATCCTCGTGCTCGCGGAACTCCTGAGCGATCGCCGAGATGAGATCGGACGT
>Ga0316191_10000187_pt1 | contig 36151 bp, 32 predicted proteins | sample Eddworburr2cm_MG_FD_204928 | JGI IMG/M metagenome (GOLD analysis project Ga0316191, IMG submission 204928) | Coastal sediment microbial communities from Maine, United States - Eddy worm burrow 2 cm | ecosystem: Environmental > Aquatic > Marine > Coastal > Sediment | place: USA: Maine...
AACATAGCTGCCCGAAGCGGCGTCCAGTCGGTAAGTCGGGTTCGACTGGCCGCCTTTGAACTCGGTAACGGCAAAAGGTCCCCTGAAGCCTTCCACTTCTGATGACAGATAGACCCCGAGTCGCTGCTCATCAAAGAGATGCGCTTCGCGAACGTCCTGTGTGCCGGTGTTTTGTTGCTGCCGCGAACTCATTGCCGCAGAGTGTACCGTCACATGCGGAAAATACCGAACGACGACTCAGGTGGTTGCGGGTAATTCATCGCGGCAGACAGGCCATGCGCAAGTACCTGGCGCGTCTCCGACGGATCAATAACGCCGTCATCCCAGAGCCGACCGCTCGCGTAAAGTGGATTACCCTGGTTGTCGTACTGCGCCCGAATCATGTTTTCGTAGTCCGCTTTCTCGCTGTCAGGCCACTCGTCACCACGCAGCTTTAGTCCGTCCTCCTTGACTGTCGACAGTACGAGCGCGGCCTGGTCGCCGCCCATGACCGAGATGCGTGCATTCGGCCACATCCACATCATGCGCGGACTGTACGCGCGCCCGCACATCGCATAGTTGCCCGCACCGAAGGAACCCCCAACGACCACGGTAAACTTGGGCACGTTGGCTGTCGCCACGGCGTTGACCATTTTGGCGCCATCTTTCGCAATGCCAGCGTGCTCCACGCGTTTGCCAACCATGAAGCCGGTGATGTTCTGCAGGAAAACGAGCGGAATTCGGCGGCGATTACAGAGCTGCACGAAATGCGCGCCCTTTTGGGCCGACTCCGGGAACAGGATGCCATTGTTCGCGACAATTCCGACAGGATATCCATCTATGTGGGCGAATCCACAAACGAGAGTTGCGCCGTAGAGCTTTTTGAATTCGTGAAACTCGGATGCGTCGACGATACGCGCGATGACCTCCCGGATATCATAGGGAAAGCGAAATTCGCGCGACACGATGCCATACACGTCCTCAATCGGGTAGGCGGGATCCTCGGGAGTACGCCGGGCCGCGCTCGGTTCGCGCGCCGTGTTCAGGTTCGCCACGATATCGCGAGCTATGGCAAGCGCGTGTTCATCGTCGTCTGCCAGGTGGTCCGTAACGCCGGAGATTCGAGAATGAACGCTACCGCCGCCAAGGGTCTCGGCATCGACAACCTCGCCGGTCGCCGCCTTGACCAGCGGCGGACCGCCGAGAAAAATCGTACCCTGGTTGCGGACTATCACCGATTCGTCACACATCGCCGGAACATACGCGCCGCCCGCGGTACACGAACCCATAACGATCGCGATCTGCGGGATTCCCCTGGCTGACAAGCGTGCCTGGTTATAGAAGATACGACCGAAATGATCACGGTCCGGGAATACTTCGTCCTGCCGTGGCAGGAACGCGCCACCTGAATCGACCAGGTAGATACAGGGCAAGTGGTTTTCCTCGGCGATTTCCTGGGCCCGCAGGTGTTTCTTGACCGTCAGTGGGTAATAGGTGCCGCCCTTTACGGTCGCGTCATTCGCGACGATCATGCATTCGATGCCGTGGATCCTGCCAATTCCGGTGACGATCCCTGCGCTCGGCACATCATCGTCGTATACCTGCCATGCTGCTTGCCGCCCGATTTCAAGGAAATGTGCGCCTTCGTCGAGCAGGCCCGCGATGCGATCCCGGGCAAGCAGTTTGCCGCGCTTCCTGTGTTTATCACGCGAGCGCTCCGGGCCACCCTGCATGACGTAGTCGTTCACTTCCCTGAGATTCTCGGCGAGCGCCTCATGCGCTTCCTTGTTCTTCTCGAATTCCTCGGAGGAACGATCAACTCTTGTCTGGATTACAGGCATAGGTCTCGACTATTTTGTGGCATTGAAGAGTTCGCGGCCAATCAACATCCGCCGAATCTCGCTCGTGCCCGCGCCAATCTCGTACAGCTTGGCATCGCGCCACAGGCGGCCGGCCGGGAACTCGTTGATGTAGCCATTTCCACCGAGGGCCTGGATTGCCTCTCCAGCCATCCAGGTCGCTTTCTCGGCAGCCACGAGAATACATCCAGCGGCATCAAAGCGGGTAGTAACACCGCGATCGCAGGCTTGGGCGACGGCATACACATAGGACCGGCAGTAGTTCATCGTCGTATACATATCCGCGATTTTTCCCTGCATGAGCTGGAACTCCCCGATCGGCTGGCCAAACTGCTTGCGTTCATGCACATACGGCATGACAAGGTCCATGCAGGCGGCCATGATGCCAAGTGAACCGCCTGCGAGTACCAGGCGCTCATAGTCCAGACCACTCATCAGGATCGCGGCACCCTTTCCTTCTTCCGCGATCAAATTGGCCATTGGCACGCGGCAATCTTCGAACAGCACTTCGCTTGTATCCGAGCCACGCATGCCCAGTTTGTTGAGTTTTTGTGGCGTCGAGAATCCGGACGTACCGCAGTCGACGATGAACGCACTGACGCCCTTTGTGCCTGAGTCCGGATCCGTTTTGGCATATACGATCATGACGTCAGCACCCGGCGCGTTCGTGATCCACATCTTCGAACCGTTAAGTACGTAGTCGTCGCCGTCGCGAACAGCCGTGGTGCGCATAGCCATTACGTCTGAGCCCGCACCGGCCTCGCTCATCGCAAGCGCACCGAGATACTCTCCGGAAACGAGCTTTGGCAGATACTGCTGTTTTTGGCCGACGCTGCCCCAACGCTGCAACTGGTTGATACAGAGATTCGAATGCGCACCGTAAGACAGGCCAAGGGATCCCGATGCCCGGCTGATCTCTTCCATCGCGATGACATGCGCCAGGTAGCCGAGGTCGGCACCTCCGAACTCGTTCTCGACCGTAATGCCAAGTAATCCCATCTCTCCGAGTTCAGGCCAGAGATCGCGTGGGAACACGTTGCTTTCGTCTATCTCAGCGGCGCGCGGCGCTATCCGGTCACGGGCAAAATTGCGCACAGTCTCGCGCAGCAGGTCAAGGTCTTCGCCATGACCAAAATCGAATTCGAACATGGGACTGCACCTTCTCGACCGAAGTTTAAGTGAGGACCATTGTCTGGTCCGCGAGAGTAAGTAGGAATACCTATTGGTAGGTAGGATCAGGTTTTCGACAGTTCCTCGATAAACTGTGAAAACAATTCCAGCTGCGAAGTCACGCCAAGCTTTGAGAACAGGTTGCGTTTGTGAACCATAACCGTCCCTGGTGCAATCTCCAGGCGCCGCGCAACCGACTTCGTTGAATGCCCTCGCAACAACAGCTGGGTGATTTCACGCTCCCGCTGTGTGAGTACGTCATCACCGAAGTGTTCATAACACTCGGTGAGACGCTGGTGAATATCCCGGTGGCGCTCATCCGGCACATGCTCCCGTTCCGCCCACACGCGTTTCATGGCCGCCAATACAATCGGCTCAATAATGCATAAGCGATTGCGCTCGGATTGCGAATATCGATTCTTCGTGCGGCCCACGACGATGACCAGCGTACTTGTCGGCGAGACCTCGAGCAGAAAATCCAACTCATCCACAAGGTGAGTTCGTTCCACATACTGTCGATAGAACTCACTTGAGCGAAAACGATCGGGCTGGGTATCCCGGAACCGGCACATTGTCGGCTTGTCGTCTGAAAGTGCCATTTGGTACAGGGGATCCAGCAGGTAAGGTCCGGCCAGGTAGCGATCCAGAAAGTGCCGGCGAGTGACCGGAGGCAGGGAGTGGGCCAGCACGTCTGGCGACGCATCCTTATGGAATGCCAGCAAACTTGCGCCGTCGTTGGGCACCGTGATGCAAATCAGCGCAACCAGGCGCTCGGCGATCGACTTGCTGTCGCTGGCTCCAACGAGGTCCGCAACCGCCGCGTGCCACTTCGCGCTGTCAAATACGGTCTGTGAGGGCATCTCAGGGCTGATACAGCGCGGCCGTCGCACCAGCCGGATCGCGGATCACGCAGAAGCGCCCGCCAGCGAGACCTTTGGGCTGCACGATGACTTCCCCGCCACTCTTCACACAGGCAGCAGCACTTGCCTCGATGTCCTCGACCACAATGTAGATCAGCCACCCTCGTGGCAGTTCTGCATTGCTACCCAACGCGTGGCAGATTCCGGTTACGGCTTCACCATTGGCAGGCAACGTCATCGAATAGTCGGAATACTCCCCCATGGACACATCGTCGCTGCCCCAGCCAACAACCGTCTTGTAGAAATCACGAATTCCGTCGGCATCGTCGACGGTCATGTCGATCCAGCCAATTTTTCCAACCTCTGAGTTTTCCGCCATGTTCTCCCCTTGTTGTTTTTAGTTTAGAACGACGTAAGGAACGAAGCCGCATTGCCGCCAATCGAACCGCGGCCCGACTGCGCTGTTCTGAGATAGGCCTCGCCTTTCGGATAATCCTCGGGCTGTGGATTGTAGATGCGTTGCACACGGTTACGATGAAACAATTGCAGTTGCGACGCAAACGGGATGACCCGAGACGGATCGTTTCCCGTGAGCTCGCGGTGCAATTCGGGCAACCTGAAGAACGGCACGTTCATATCTGCATGGTGGGCATTGTGATACCCAAAATTCAGCACCAGCCAATTTAGCTTCGGGAATCGCAGGCTGATTGGATTGCTGAACGTGTGCTCCTGCTCCCACTCCTTGTCGCCTTTATGTGGTGGTTTGACGTAGTCGAACAGCGTCAGGTTGTAAGGGTAGTCGTGTTGGACGCTGTCCATAAAGCGCAACACCTGCATCATGACCAGGTACGCCACGGCGTACAGCAAAGCGACCTTCGGCACGTACACCAGCAACGCCAGGAAAATTCCGCCGCGAATCAGAATAATCGCCACATTCCGTGCTCGTTGGTCGCGTCGCTGCGGAATGATAAAAGACGTGAAAACCATAACGAAATGCATAATCAGGTCGTGTGCGGGAATGTAGAACCACTCGAGTACCCGGGTGATATTTGTAACAAGCGGATGTCGTTCGAAGTACGCCTCATAATCGAACCAGACCACGTCATCATTGTCGACATGATGTCGGAAGTGCTTGTACCGCATGTCCTCATAAGTGCCATACGCAGCACCGCAAAACCAACTCATAACCCGGCCGAGGTACGTATTGTGGCGGCTGTGAAGGAAGACCATATTGTGGCCGCACTCATGAATCATGTATGCGGCTATGATCATCCCGTGAGCCAGCAGCAAGGTCGCACCGGCATTGACCATCCAGTTCGCCGCAAACAGTCCGGCAAAACCCAATACGTAAGCGGCTATCGCGTACAGCACCGTCGCGCCGTAGTAAGGCAATCCAAGGGGGTCTTTCATCAAGCTCTTTGTTAGCATACGCACCATCATCCGCCCGACATAGAGAGTCAACCTATGAAGCTCGTGACCGCTATTGTAAAACCCTTTCGCCTCGATGATGTGCGCAATGCACTAGGTGAGGTGGGCATCCAGGGTATGACCGTCAGCGAAGTCAAAGGCTTCGGCCGCCAGCGAGGCCACACAGAACTCTATCGCGGGGCTGAGTATGTTGTTGATTTTCTTCCCAAAGCCAAGATCGAGGTTGCAATCCCGGACGACCTGGTAGAACAAGTCGTTGAAGCGATCGTAGATGCCGCCAAGACCGGCAAAGTCGGCGATGGCAAGATATTTGTCACGACAATCGACCAGGTCTGGCGCATCCGCACGGGAGAAACAGGCGACAGCGCCCTGTAGCACCTTCGAATTCAGACCATCGCAGCCAGGTAGACTCCCCACAATGCCCGACCCAGCATGAACCACAAGGCGAATGCTGCTGCGCTGTAGGCTATGAAGCGAGCCATCACGATGTTCGCTGTGCAGTGTATTGCGCTGTGTGCAATTCGAAACAGCAAGAACAGCCACGCCGCGAACACTTCCGCTGTCCCCGCCGTAGCCGTTACATAGAAGTACAGGCACAGCGCGTAGAACAGCACTGGCAGTTCGAACAGGTTCTTGAAATTGTAGGCCGGGTAATTGACCTCTGCCGGCAAGAACTCGTCGCACTTGTCGGGCGTCGTATATGTCTGTGCCGGCTTGCGTGCCTTTCGCATCGCGGGAATGCGACGGGCGTAGAGTACAAACCAGACAACTGCCGTCAACAACATCATGCCCAGCATGGGTAACAATATTTGTTCGTTTCTCATAATTCTTCGCTTGTCAGCGCAGCTCGCCAGGCCGCCAGCTTACCCGAGAAACGCAAAGACGCGTAAGCGGGGCTGGTGGAAGGCAGTCCCAGTTGCGTCACGTCATCAGCGATTCCTTCGGCGCGCGCGAATCGTGCAAAAAGCTGTTCCGCCTTCTTCCCATTGAATACGATCAGGCGAACATCCCCGTGCTCGGCCAGGAATCCACGAAAGTCGTTCGGGATCGCACTACCAAGCTCAATGTCGGCATCCATGCTGCCCGGTCTTACAGAACTTTGCAGTACATCCCATAAAGCGACCCGGTTCTCCAGGAGCTGCCGGCACCTGGATGCATAATCGCCTTCGATCCCAAACAGCTCGCGCATGATTGGCCAGAACGCATTCTGCGGATGAGCGTAGTACTGCTGCTCGGCAATGGACCGCGCACCGGGCAGACTTCCGAGCACGAGAATGCGCGCGTCGGCTCGGGCGACGGCTGGAAATCCATCAGACTGTGCCATCGATCACGCCTGCCATTTGAGAAGACGTTTCGCCAGCAGCTCCATATCCCCGGCATCGCGGCGGTGCATCACGGGATCATAGGCCGTGATGTTCATGCCACGGACGGTCTTGCGCAGCAGCCGACCGGAATCATCGAAATCGAAATCGATCACATTCAGGCAACAGGTCGACTGATCGAGCAAACCGAATGCTCCGAGCCCGACTCCTGTTGCCCAGCCAAGTACCGCAGCGTTCGTGCCGCCGTGCGCGAACACCGCGAGGTTATGCCATGAGTGATCGGCCAGTATTGCGTCCATTGCAGCGGAGACCCGCGCGTAGAAGTCGTGATAACGCTCGCCACCGAGAAACGTTGCGTCGGCCTGGTGGGCCCGCCAGTGCGAAAACGCCACGTCCGACACGATGTCATAGCCGCCCGCTGCTTCGCCGGTCATGGGACGAATTTCCGAGAGGTCTTCGACGACACCGATGTCGACGTCTCGGTCGCCGAGAATCGCTACGCCGGTTTGTCGCGTGCGATGGAGTGGAGTGCACAACGCCATGTCGACGTGCACATCTCTGAATAGCTCGGCCATGGCACCCACCTGGTCTCGCCCGCGCTCATTGAGGGCGACTCCATCGGGATCGTCCACCCAGCTGCCATCAGGATTGATGTAATCGACGGCACCGTGGCGAAAGAGATACAGGCGACGCCGGGCAGCGCCATCAATGGCCGTGCGTCGGGTCATACTTCCTCGTGAGCCCAGGCCCGGTGCGCTCGGTGTGTTTTGACCGGGACATCTTCCATATGGCTTAGTGTACCCGAGGAGGTGACGAATGACTGATTCTGTTGGCACTACCCAATGGCTCGCCGCGCGCCGCAAATTGCTGGAGGCTGAGAAGGAGTTTCAGCGAGCACGGGACAAGCTCTCGGCAACGCGACGCGCCCTGCCGAAACGCGCGCTTGCCGAGGACTACGTGTTTGCAGGCGAAGGTGGTTCCGTCGCCCTGTCGCAGCTCTTTGGCAATCACTCGCAATTGATCGTCTATCATTTCATGTTTCACCCGGAATGGGATGAGGGTTGCAAGTCCTGCTCATTCTGGGCGGACAGCTTCGACGGTATGATCCCGCATCTGGCGGCGCGCGACGTCGCGTTCGGTGTAATTTCGCATGCGCCCCTCGCAAAGCTCCTCGCCTATCGAGAGCGCATGGGCTGGCACTTTCCATGGCTGTCAACCGCCGGAAACGCGTTCAATTTCGACTTCAACGTTTCCTTCACAACGGAACAGCTGGAATCCGGGAATGCCGTTTACAACTACAAGGAAGGACCGGTTAACGGTCGGGAAAAACCGGGGGCGAGCGTCTTCCAAAAGGATGGGGACACGATTTATCACACGTACTCAACGTATGCGCGCGGGCTCGATAATTTGAATCCTGTCTACCAGTTACTCGATCTGACGCCTCGCGGCCGCGACGAAAGCGACCTGTCTTTCCCTCAGGAATGGGTCAAGCGCCACGACGAGTACGCCTAGGAGCGGCCACGGCCGCAAACTCGACCTAAGCCGGGAAGAAGTCGATCGGCTTGGTTGTCGTTATCGCCTCGACGTCTCTCGCCTCGAAGCGGAACAGTTTGACGCGCTGCACAAGCTTGCGTTCGAGCTCGTCGTCGCCCAATTCGCTGGACACGACCTCACACATCGTAACCTGGCCGTTCGGCGCAATGGTCAGCCGCAGAACCAGCTTGCCTTCAAGTGACGGATCCTGCCGAAGGGCACGGTTGTAGAGTGCAAAGATAGCGCCTTTGTTCTTGTCGAAGACCAACTCGATCTCTTCGCGTGAACGCGACGCCCTGCCACTCGATCCGCTGCGACTCGCACTGCCACCCGGCTGACCAATGCCCGCAACCGGGCTTTCGACTTGAGTCGTGTTACGGCCAGCGATACTCGTGCCACCGGTGTTTCTGCTCATGGCTGCCGTATTGATACCGCCTGACGCGGCGCCTGCACTGGACGTTATCATCGATCGTTCGTTGCGCTCGGCTTCAGCGACTGACGCGGTGAGTGGGCGGTCGTCCGCAACCTGCAGATCTTTATCCACGAGGTCCGCAAGATCCTCCGCAAACGGCATCAAGGCTGCCTGCGCTTCCTCGCGGGCCTGTTCCTGGCGATCGACTACGGGTTCCGGCTCCGGCTCGATCACGGGCTCAGGCTCAGGTTCTGTCTCCACGACCTGCTCGGGCTCCGGCTCGGCCTCGTCGGGCTCAGGCTCGGGCTCCGGCTCTGGCGGCGGCGGCGGTGGTGGCAGAGGCTTCTCTTCAAGAAGCAGCTGCGCGATCCGTGGCGGAATCTCCTCCACATCAAAGGGATCCGGCTCAGGGACTGGAATAAATGGCCAAACGGCGCTGAGCAGGAGACAAATAAGGAAGATGATCCCGAGCAAGCGCTGGAACTTGCGCTCCTGGCTCTGGCCAGTCGTCCATGGCAGCTCATACTCTCTGTAAAACGGTAGGTCCAATTCCGTGACTCCTGATCTCTACGCTGTGCCCTAGAGGGCCGCCTGAAGGTCGTCCAGCATTTCTGAACTCTTCTGCAGCACGGCCAGTGAGATCTGTCCGTAATCCGATGCCGTACACGTCGCCATCACCTTCTTAAGCAGACGGTACGGTATGTCCTTATCGCCCATGATCGTGACTTCACGGCCAGATATGTCATCCGCGGCCGCTCGCCTCAACGCGCGATCGTTTTGCGACAGCAACGCCTCGCGCAACGCAGGTATGTCGTTGCCAACGGTCGCCATAACTTCATCGATGCTGGCGACCGGCGTGCCTTGCACAAGAATCTCTGTCTTGCCAATCAGGATCGTGACTGTCTCTTCCGGCTTCGTTTCTGCAATCGACTCCGGCAGCTTCATATCCTTGGCGTTCGGCAGCGTCTGAACGTCTGAAGAATTAACCAGCAGGAAGAAGACCAGAATCGTGAAAATATCCATGAGCGAAACGAGATTGAGCGTCCCTGACCCCAGGTTTCGCTTGTGGTGTTTCTCCATCCGTTTGGCGCGACCCGACTTAACCATTACGAGGTTCCTCCGCCCTGTACCGGCGCATCGCCGATCGATATGTCAGGGAACAGATCGGATCGATCGATCACCCCATCGTCTTCATTGATTTCCTGAGCGACACGTACCGTGTCCATGATCTGGACCAGCGTGTCGTAAGCAATGTCCTGCTCCAGGAGAATCGCAGCGTCCGTTTTTGTCGGATAGCGTTCCTTGAGCTCAGTCAGTTTTTCCGCAAGCGCCACATAGTCGTAACGACCGTCATCACCGTTGGGATAAATGCCCAACAGGCCCTGGTTACGATCTCCGACCTCAATCTTGTCCTGACGCACGATGATTTCGAGCTGGAATGTCTGTTCCTGCGGTTCCACGGGCTCACTAGAGGAGCCTGGCAAATTCAATTCGAGAATTGCCAATCGCGAGAACACCGCGGTGATAAGCAGGAACGGAACCAGGATCACCATCAGGTTCATGAATGCCGTGATATTGAGTTCGACCGTCTCTTGGTTACGACGGCCGCCTCTGCGGCTGCGGATCATTACTTATGCTCCCGAAGGCTTCAGCTGACGTTCGGTGACTGCGTTCAGGAACTTCACGCTGGCCATCTCGAGGCTATCCACGAGTGCGTTCGTCTTCGTCTGCAGCAGCGCGTGAACGAGCAGCAGCGGAATTGCAGCCATGAGGCCGAATGCCGTGGTGTTCATCGCTGTCGAAATCGATGCCGACAGCATATCTGCCTTCTCAGCCGGGTTCGCTTCAGCGACTGCCGTAAACGCGGCGATCAGGCCAATAATCGTACCGAGCAGTCCGAGCAGCGTCGCAATGTTCGCGAGCGTCGCGATGTAATGTGTCCGCTTCTCAAGACGCGGCAGCACCTCCATCAGGCTCTCTTCCATGGCTTTCTCGATATCGTCGCGACGGCGTGCCGACTTAACGCGGTACAGTCCGTAGGTCAGGATCGAGCCGATGGCGGCCTTCGACTTCGAAGTGTGTGCGGCTGCTTCCTGGAAGTTTCCGGCCTTCAGGAAAGGCACGATTTTCTTCCACAATGCACGGTTGCTGACACCCGACATAGTCAGGAATGTCCAGCGTTCGATCGCGATCGCGATACCGAATCCAAATACCAACAGGATGGGGATCATGAAAGGTCCGCCTTCCTGGAAAAAACGCACGATAGTGCTCATTTGTCTGCTCCTCTTAAAACAGATTTAACGCATTTTGCAGACTGTCGTCTGCACCTCTAAAACAGATGTTTCGTTTCGCGGCGTATCGCCGCTCCTACACAACTACGGCCAAACAGCCGCTTCTACTTCAATCTCAATCGCGGCGTATCGCCGCTCCTACTCTTGTTCAGTTCCGTACAGGTCGTCGTAATAACCAACCTGACGTAAAAATTCTCCTCGATCGACAGGTGCCAGCACCTCATCGAGCAATGAATTGACAGGCCTGCCCATCAAGTCTCCCGGATCCGATTTCTGCCATGGCACGATGTACAGCACCTTCGGCAGCTCCTGGTTACCCGTAATCTCGGTGCGGCCAAGCTCCATCGAATCCATAACGGCATTGCCCGTCGTCGTTCGCGTAATGTCCTCCGCCGGCGCAGCCGATTCTTCCTCCTCGACAACTGCCGAGGTATCAACCGCAGGCATGAGGTCTTCCGCATCTTCCGCCGCGTCCTGGGCAAAAGAGGCAAACGCCGCCAACAACATTGCGAGCATGAATCCGGTGCCGAATACCTTGTTTGTTGGAGTACTCATGTCCTTCATTCCGCCACGTTTGCCGTACGCTGACTTGCCGCTATGCGACGCGTCAGATCCGCGATCCATTTCTCAACCTGCTTGTCTTCTCCGACAAGCCCTTGATAGGTCTCGAAATGTCGCAGCGCCGGTTCAAGGCGCTGCAAGTACAATTCGTTAAGAACGCCCAGGTTGTAGTGTGCCAAGGCGTAATCGGGTGAAACTGTGACAGCCTTCAAATAAGCGGCTTCTGCCTCGAGAAATTTCCCGTTTTTGCGAAGTAGCATGCCCAGTTGGTTCAATGCGGCCGGGTAATCCGGCTCCAGCGTCAGCGCGACGTCCAGTGCCTCCTCTGTTTCCGCATCGTTCTCGTTGGTCGCGTGAATGATCGCGAGATTTACGTAGGCCCCGGGATAGTCGGGATATAGGAGTATGAATTCCTTCAGTCGCAGTTCCGCGTCAACGAAATCGCCCGCGGCCATGACTGCCGTGGCCTGTTCATACAATGTCTGGGCCTCCGGCGGAACGACTCGGGCAGGCCCGGCCGCGCCGACCTGCTGCTCTGCTTCTGCCGCCTCTTGCGTCGGACCTGTCCCTCCGCAACCCGCCACCACGAGTAGCGCGAACAGGGCTCCGCAGAGTCGCATTCTGTTAGTACAGCGCTGTGACAACATCTTCGCTGCGCTCCTTCTTCGCATACCTGGCCGGCATCAGGCCTGCCAGTCGATTGAAACTACGCCGGACCCACTCGTCATACACGCCATCGGCGGCGCGATCTGTGTTGGCCTTGTACAGGTCGATCGCTTTTTCCTCGAACGGGTAAGCCTGTTCCTCGAGGAGAATCTCGTACTGCTCAAGTGCATCGGCTTCAAGATTGTTCGGCCGATCCGATTCCATCAGGTCCTCCGAGAATTGCTCATAAACCTCTCCGAGCCGATAGGTCGCCGCCGTGGTCACCTCTGCAATGCCGTAATCCGCAGCAGCCGTATACGCGCTGAGAACGTCTTCCATGAGATCCTTCTTGAGCTTCAGGCTATCGGCCAGGGGCTGAGTCAGCTTGACCACCTCGAATCGTTTGCGAACCGGCTCGGCCAATTGCAGCGATGCCGTCGCCGCGAGATAGCGCGTGCGATCGGAACGCTGTACACCTGCCGTCGCATCGACCTGCACGAGATCTTCGAGCAACGCAATGCGTTCCTGCTCGTTGCCACTCAGCTCGGCGATTTCGAGCAGACGGGCCCGGGCCTCGATCGACTCGGAAATTGGATTCGGGTAGCGCGTGATGATTTCGTTCAGTACGCGCTGCTCGTCAGCGATGGAGCCATCCTGCTCATACAACTCGGACGCCTTCCACAGCGCCTCCCGTTTCGTGTCGTCCGTGCTCGTCGGAGCATTGGCAATACGCTCGAACTCGCTCGCTGCCCGCGCGCCCAGTCCCGCGCCAAGGTAGGTCGCGGCGAGCTTCTGGGTAACGTCGTCAGAATACTGGCTGTTCGGGTAGTCACGGCGGAACTCCTCGAGAACGACCGATGCGCGATCCCAGGCCATCATGGTAATCAACACCGCGGCAGCATCGTATTCAGCGATTTCGCGAATGTCCGAATCCGGTACTGCAACACCCAGGCGCCGGAAATCTGTCACGGCCAACTCGAGATCGCCATTATCGCGCGCCTGCTCACCCTGCTTATAGATCGAAGACGCGATGCGATCCTTGATCTCCTGGTTCGCGACAGCATCATCGGCCGGCGTGAAATTTCTCAGGCTGTAGTAGGCCGTCTCAGCATCGGCAAAGTTACCGAGGTCGAAGTGCGAGTGAGCGACGACGGTCCAGGCTGTACGGGCCAGTTCCGGCTTGACCGGCGGCTGTTTACCAATAACGTTCTGACCCACCGCGATCGCCAGGTCAAACTGGTCTTGCGCGAAAAGATCTTCGGCGATCCGTGTCAGAACGGTGCCCGACTCCGGGTGCTCGGGATAGGTGTCAGCGAATTTCAGACCACTATCGAGAAATGCCTGGTGCCATGCATCCTTAGCGACGCTGTCTTCCAGGAGGTCTTCCTGCGCACGGTACGCAAGTAGAGCCGCGTAAGCCGCCTCTGCGGATTTCTCGTGAAAAGGATAAGCATACGCAGTGCGCTCGTACTCGACGACCGCGTCGGTGTAGTCCTCGCTCTCAAACAGGATTTCTGCGAGCAGGAAGTTCGTGTTGGCCGTATCGGATTCGCCCGGGAAATAGGCGAGATATTTCCGATACCAGTTCGCAGCCTGCTGATAATCGCTCTTCTTCCCATCGCGCTGTGCTTCCGCGTGATAGTACTGCGCAAGGTCCGTGAGATTCGATTTCAGATAGTCTGCGACCGCTTCGTTCTCTTCGCGCAGATTCCGCGTCCAGAATGGACCGTCCATGCCGTAGCGTTCAACAAAGTCTTCCTTGCCTTCCAGCACCAGGCTGGGGAATCCGCCCTTCTTGTAAGCCTCGATTACCTGGACCTGGAGGACTGGTGCCTTCGGATGGTAAGGATCCTGATCCACGAATGCTTCGTAGGTCTCGGCAGCGTCCTGGAAACGTTCCTGCTCGAGGTAAAGATCGCCCAGGTTGCTATAGATGACGAACGAGTAGACCGGCATGTCACGTTGCGCCAAATAACTGTCGATACTTTCCGCACCCTGCATGTAGGAAAAACCAATACTCAGAACGCGGAATGCATCCTCGATAAGCTCCCGATCGGCCCGCGACAGCTCAGCCAGGCGTGCTTCGCCCTCGCCAACGTCAATATCGCCGATCTTCCGGTCGAGCAATTCAAAGAATGGTGACAAGCTGTCTTCGTACCAACCCAGCTTGAATTGCGACCAGCCCAGTTTGTACAGCGACTGCTCATAGAATCGCGAACTTTCGCCGTATTTCACGACGTCCTGGTAGGCCAGCTCGGCGTCATTGTAGTTCTTGCGAAGGAACAACATTTCGCCACGACGAAACTGCACTTCATCGACCAGTTCCGTGTTGGGATAACGTGCCATCAGGTCGTTCAGGACAACAAGGGCCTCATCAGTACGACCGGCGATTTCGTAGGCACGGGCCAGCTGATACAGAACCGTGTCGTTGCGTCGATAGTCCGGGTAGGAATTCAACAACATGAGATACAGTTCGACCGCGTTATCAAAGCCGTGCGTGTCGACTGCCTCAATATTCTGAGCCAGCTGCTGTGCCTCACTCGCCTCGAGCTCCAGATCGCCGAGGCGACGCATGGCTTCTGCGCGCAACTCCGGATCGTCGGAAACAAGATCGAGAAAATCGCGATAGCTCTCGCGCGCGAGTTCGGAGCTATCGAGGGCAATCTTGCCCGGTCGCACCTCGACCGTCTTGTCCTCAAGACTCTTGATTGTGTCGCTCTCTCTCACCTGCGCTTCGCCCGGTGACACGACGAAAATTGCCGGCAGCAACAATAGACAAACAACATGGCGGGCCGTCATTCGGGCACCTCCGCTGCTGTCGCCGAGATATCGTAGATCGCGGCCAGCGCGAAACGCGCCTGAATCGTGTAGACATCCAGGCGATCCTTCTGGGCCTGCAACTCCCCGATCGCAATCTCCCGAAGGAATGCGCGCTGCCTCGATAGAGAATCTTCGACGCGCATTTTCATACCTTCAACTCTCGGCGCAAGCCCGTAGACGCGATCACCCAACTCCGCAAAACGCCGCGTCTCTTCGCGCACCGCCTCGTCAATCTGCCGGTAGGAACGTTGAGTCTGGACCAGCCCCTCGCCGACGTCCTGCAATTCGCGGCGAACATTCCACTGACGATCATTGAAGTCGCGCTCCAGGTCCCACTGCAGGACGCCTTTGATGAGCGCCGTCTTGTCGCGAACTTCCGCCGCTTCGGGGATGTCCGCACCCAGGGCGGGCGTGTCTGCGATTTCGGTGACCTCGCGCCACATGTCCGATTCCGACTTGGTCGCAAGCGCCAGCCAGTCGTGGGAGCGTTCGATATTGTCCATCGTGGCATCAAGACCGAGTTTGTGCTGGACCATGCCTTCGACGTCTGTGCGTGCCAGGGTGTCCTGCACGACGGGCAAACGCTGCTCAAATGCCTGTTGTTGAGTGTCGAGCATGTAGACATATACATCGACGTTTTGCTGCCACTCATCGAGATTGCGATGCAGATAATTCAGGTCGCGGTAGTTCTTGAGTCCTTCCTGGAATTCGTGCGAAGCCAGTACATGGAACAGGTACCTGGCTTCCGGTCCTTCAGGTAATTTTTCCAGCTCCCAATACCAACCCGTGCTGTCCAGCGGGTAGTCAGCGACGAAAGCATCAAAGAATTCGCCCGATTCGATCCGGCCGATAGCCCGATCGAGTCGATTGGATTCTTCGTGGAAGGCCTCGATCGCATTGAGATAGTGATCTGCGGCCTGGCTTATCGAATCGAGCTTGGCCATCGCGTAAGGAATGGCAAGCATCGATTCCTGCACCGCTGAATCGAGCAGGTCACGGCCTCGCAACTCCATCCATGGAACGAGGGCGCGACCGTAATTCTCCATTTCTGCATCCGCCCAACCGACGCCAAGCAAGGCCTTGTTGGAAAATGGTCCTTCCATCCGGACGCGCTGCAACGGCGCCTTCGCGGCATAGTACTGGCCGTCCTGCAACAGCGCGTAGCCGAGGGCGACGTTCGCCTTGTCACGCAGTGCGTTCAGCTCCTCGTTGAACGGATCCATGTCGCCCAGTTCGTTCAGCAGTTCGGCTGCTTGATCGATTCGACCACTGCGCACCAGCGCCACGCCGACATTAAACTTGGCGTAGCTGGCCCACTCTGTGCGACCTTTCCAATTCTGCAGCGAGGCAATAGCGGCGTCATATTCACCTGCGTCGATCAGGATCTGCGCATTCAGCATCAGCGCTTCACGTTGCAGATTATCGGGCAAATCGCCTTCTATGTTGGCGAGTGCCGACCGTGATTTCTCAAGATATCCGCGTTGGTACCAGATTTTTGCGAGAAAAAACCACGTTCGGTTGCGGGTGTCGGGGTCCGCATTGCCAGCGAGCAAACGTTCGAATATTTCCGCGGCTTCAAGATGTTGTCCATAGGACAGGAACAGACCGCCAAGCAATACCTCAGCCTGCTCGCCATGCTCAATCAGTTGCTGCTGTTCCTGCGCCGCCAACAGGCGCACGATCGCCGGGAAGTAATCATCCTGGTAAAAATAATAGAGGACTTCGCCATACTGCGGCTCGCTGACAACGATCGGCTCACGTTCGCTGTTTGCGGCCGAGACCAGCGGTGCTGCAAACAGGCACAGCAAAGAGAGTCGATTAAGAATGGAGCGTCCTGGAAGCAAGAATCACTCCCATTCTTTGATAATGAATTCCGGCTGCTGCGGCTTCACCCGATCGGTAATCTCGAGTTCGACATATTTGGCGCCGATAGTCTTGTCGAAATTCAACGTCGCACCGCGGCGATACTCGCGCTGATGCGGCCCATGACCCACGAATATGGCGACCAGTTCGTGGTCGCCGGTCTTCAGGTTGGCCATATGTACGCGATGCACGCCACCGCGTACCAGCGCATCCACCTCGCGCTCCGTGTACAGGTAGTTCGCAACTTCTTTCCCGTCAATCTTGATATTCACAGAATCCAGATCGAAGTACTCGCCAACATCCATGGAGATAAAGAACGCGACCTGGGAGTTGGCCGGGAATAACAATTCCTCCTCCAGAAGGAAGAGATCGCGGTTGAGGTTCAGGACCTCTTTCTTCAGCGCCTGCACGTCCTGATCGATGCTGCGAAACTGGTCTCGCGACGCGGCATCCTGTGCCCCGGCACTGCGGGCCTGCTCGGCCGCCCTGTCTGCATCCATCGGGGCCGCGTCCTGGGCACTGGCCGTGGCGCCCAGTGCCAGCAGCGTCATTGCGACAAGGGTGGTGAATCTAGTGGTCACATTACTCTCTCAACAGTGAACGGACTTGATCCAGGTACTTGTCCTCGTACCCGGGCTTGTATCCTTGGTGGATGTAGCGGACATTGCCTTCGCGATCGACAATGACCGTAACCGGCATGGCATTGACTTCGTAAAGCTCGCTAACTTCCTTGCGAGCATCAAACAGCACCGGGAAACTGACGCCCAGCTCTTCAATCATCTGCATGGCACGACGTGAGTCGTCGTCGATGTTGACGCCCAGCAGGTTGAAGCCTACGCGTTCGTAGCGTGCGTAAAGTGCGTCAAGGTGCGGCATTTCCTGGCGGCACGGGCCGCACCAGGTTGCCCAGAAATTGATCATGACGACGTCGCCGCGGTATTCAGACAGGCGGAGGTTTTCGCCGGTTGAGCTTTTCAGAGCGAAATCCGGTGCCGGCTGTCCCTCCATGCCGCTGGATGCGAGGCCGGATGCCGCGAAAACGCTGAACACCAGCGCGATAATCGTGTTCTTGAATTTCATTCGTCCATTCCTTGTATTGCGAGCCCTGGTCCTTCCAATGGAAAACCGCTCAAACTGCACCACTCAGCGTCGAATGGTGACAGCCGGGAGGCGTCCGGGCCGTGATAATCGTCACAAATGCCGGATTCTCTGAACATAATGTGACGGCTCTTTTGGGATTATTCGAGGTGCGCAATCCTTCCAGATTACGTTAAATCGATACGATTCCCAATGATTTCCTGCGCACGGGTCTGAATGCCTATGATAGGCATATGAGTCTGAATTTAAAGTGAATATCCGTCGCCTTTCGGCGACACAGCCGGGTTAGTTGCTTAATCTGGGGACTGTGTCTCAGGCGGCGCCAGCCCGTCCGAGTAGAAGACCTTGCCGTCCGCGTCGATGACGATGCTTTCATAGTCCGGCAGATTGCCGATTAGCGTCAGGCCTTGTTCGACCCCCATGACAAAAACCGACGTGGACAGCGCGTCTGTGATCACCGCGTCGGGCCCGAATACCGTGGCACTGTGTACGCCGCTGGCCGGAACGCCTGTGCTGGGGCGAATAATGTGGTGGTAGCGCACGCCGTCCTCGTCGAAATAACGCTCATAGTCGCCGGAGGTCGAGATTGCCTCGTCGGCCAGCGGTACGGAAATCGCCACCTCGCCTTCGTTGCGGGGGTCTCGAATGCCGACCATCCAGGGACGGCCGCGACGATCACCGAGCAAGCGCGAATCCCCACCGGCTGTGACAATCCCGTTTTCGATGCCGCGGTGGCGCAGGATATCGATGCCCCTTTCGACGACATAGCCCTTGGCTATGCCGCCCAGGTTGATGCGTACCCCTTCCTTCGCGAAGCTCACGGTACCGGCCGCCTGGTCCAAAACGACCAGTCGGTAGTCAATATTGACGCGTTCGGCCGCGATCGTCTCCTCATCCGGCCGCTGTCGCGAGCGGAAATCATAGTATTGGCCGACACTGTCGTAGGTGATGTCAAATGCCCCCCGTGTCAGGACTGAAATGTCGAGGGCACGACGTATCAGGCCAAACAGCTCATCCCCTGCCGCAACCGGCTGATCAGCCGCCTCGCGGTTGATTTTCGAGATTTCGCTATCATCTCTGTAGGTACTCATGAGGCGATCGATACGTGCCGCCTCCTCAAAAACCTCGTCGAGCGCCAGGCGCCCCGCCTCCGGGTCGTCGCTCCAGAGGTAAACGCTTACCTCGGTGCCCATCATGGGACGGGCATCACCGATCCAATCGGCTTCGGCCGCGGTGAACGGCAGCAAGAAAAGGAGCGCTGCTAGTCTTGGTCCAAGCCCGGGGTTATGCTTGGCGCAACAAAACTCACGCAAGGAGCGGGACAATGATTTCATTCCTGATTTTCCTCGGCATCATCGCTGCGATTGTGTTCTGGGCTATCGGTATTTACAACCGCCTGGTTAACGAACGCAACCGTGTCAGAAACGCATTTGCCCAGATTGACGTACAACTTACGCGTCGTCACGACCTGATTCCCAATCTCGTCGAAGCCGTCAAGGGCTACATGAAGCACGAACGTGACACGCTTGAAGCCGTGATAAAAGCCCGCAACACCGCGGTATCGGCGCTTGATGCGGCCAAGGCTGACCCGGCCAACGCGGCAGCGATGGAGAAGCTTGGTGGTGCAGAAGGCGCCCTGGGTAGTGTGCTCAGTCGTCTCTTTGCCCTGTCGGAGGCCTATCCCGATCTCAAAGCCAATCAAAATATGATGCAGTTCCAGGAGGAACTCGCCAGCACCGAAAACAAGGTCGCATTCTCGAGGCAGGCTTTCAATGATGCGGTCATGGGTTACAACAACTCGGTACAAAACTTCCCGAACAACTTTATTGCCGGGATGTTCGATTTCGAGGCCGCGAGCTTCCTGGAAATTGAAGGCGAGGAAATGCGCGATGCACCGGAAGTTTCGTTCACCTGATTAGACTGTGAATTTCTTCGCCGCGCAGGACCAGGCGCGCAAGGCATCTCGACGCCTGGTCGCCGCCTACATCGTTGCAACGATCCTGATCGTCGCCGGCGTGACGGCGATCGTGACTTTCGCGCTGTACAGTTTCACAGACGCGGGCTATGGCACCTACACTCCCGCAGGTTTCCTTACGCAGAACTGGGCTATTCCGGCCGTAGTCGCGCTGCTGACAACACTGTTCATTGTTGGCGCGAGCCTGTTCAAGACAGCCGTGCTGTCCTCTGGCGGCGGCAATGTCGCCCGCCAGGTTGGTGGGACGCTCGTGCCGGCCGATGTTCAGGATCCATTGCGCCGGCGTCTGCGCAATGTCGTCGAGGAGATGGCGATCGCGTCCGGCGTGCCGGTTCCCGAAATTTATGTCCTCGAAGAAGAAAGCGGCATTAACGCGTTCGCGGCCGGCTATACCACGAGCGATGCGGCGGTTGCAGTCACGCGCGGCGCCCTCGAGTTGCTCGAGCGAGACGAGCTGCAAGGGGTCATTGCGCATGAATTCAGCCACATTCTGAACGGTGACATGCGACTCAACATACGTCTCATGGGCATCCTGTTCGGCATCATGGTCCTCAGCCTGATTGGCCGTCTGATCGTTCGAGGTGGCTATCGCACCCGGTTATTGGCAAGCCGCAATAATCGTGGCGCGCCCGTCGTTTTAATAATCGGCCTCGGCCTTGCGATTCTCGGCGGCATCGGCATGTTCTTTGCGCGGATCATCAAGGCAGGCGTATCGCGGCAACGCGAATACCTGGCGGACGCGTCAGCCGTCCAGTTCACGCGCCAGAGTGATGGCATCGCGAATGCGCTCAAGAAAATAGGTGGCTATAGCCAGGGCTCGCTCATCAAAGAGGCGGACCCGGAAGAAGTCAGTCACATGTTGTTCGGCTCTGGTTCGAAGCTGTTCGGCGTATTTGCAACGCACCCACCGCTGGTCGACCGAATCCAGGCACTTGATCCCAACTTCAAAGAATCGGATTTCCCGCGCGTAAGTTTGCGCGAACACCAGCAGCGACCCCGGAACGCGGACGACGTGACGTCCGGCTTCACGGGCGATGTTACCGCCGCGTTTGCCGGCGGTGGCACACACGTCCTTGTTGACTCGATCACCCGATCGGTTGGACGCCCCGGGAATGAACATGTCGAGTACGCACAGCAGCTACGCGAGTCGATTCCTGCTTCGCTTTACGATGCTGCGCACTCTCCGGAATTATCCTATCTCCTGACGATCGCATTGATCCTCGATCGTTCAGGCCATGTCATTGATCGGCAATTCGGACTGGTGCGCGAGCAACTGGGCAGCGACCGCGCAACGATAGTGCGACGCTTTTACGATGAACTCGCCGATATGGGGGCAGAGTATCGTCTGCCATTAACTGAAATTACTTTTCCCGCGCTTAAGCAGCGGCCCACTCAGGAACTCAGCTTCCTCGTATCGCTGGCCACTCGCCTGATCGAAGTCGATGGTGAATTTGACCTGTACGAATATTGTTTCTACCGCATTCTTAGCAGCAATCTGGGTCAGGCCGTTGACCCGGCCGGACGCCAACGCGCTCGTCGCCCACGGCGCGGCGAACTGCGTGAAGCGGTGATTGGCCTGCTGCGTGTTCTCGCGGATCATGGCCACGACGACGAAAGGCAAAAGCGTGCCGCATTCAAGGCCGGGGTCGATTCGCTCGGAGAATGGGCGAGCGAGTTCGAGTACTCGTCCAATCGCGCGCACTCCGTTTCGGTACTGGATCACGGACTCGACGTGTTGCAGCGGCTGAACAGCAAAGGCAAGGAATCACTGCTTCGCGCCGTCAGCGCGACGGCCGGTCACGACGGCAAACTGACGATCACCGAAGCCGAACTGATACGCGCAGTCTGCGCTACGCTGGACTGTCCACTGCCGCCGGTTCTCGTTCACGAATAACTCTGTGTTTTGGCGTATCATGGCGGCCTTGAATCGAACCCCGGAACGACAGGTTTGTCGGACACTAAATGAAGAACACACGCATTCTGGCCAGCATGATAATGATGGCCCTTATCTCTACTGCCCATGCCCAGGACGCGACGCGCGAAGAGAAGCGAGTGTCGGACGCCGCGGACGTGGTGGATCAGCTGACTCGTATTCCGGAGAAATCCATACCACCGAGCCTGCTGTCGCGAGCGTACGGAGTCGCCGTTGTCCCCAATGTAGTCAGGGCCGCTTTCGGGATTGGTGTCAGCCGTGGCAAGGGCATCATCGTTGTGCGCCAGGATGACGACTCCTGGAGTAATCCTGCATTCATCACAATCACTTCTGGCAGCCTGGGGTGGCAAATTGGTGCCGATTCGACCGACATCATTCTCGTTTTCAAGACGCGCAAGGGTATCGATAGCATCGCCAACGGCAAACTGACGCTCGGTGCAAATGCGTCGGTGGCGGCCGGTCCGGTTGGTCGAACCACGAGCGCCGCGACGGATATCCGCTTCCAGGCTGAAGTCTATTCGTACTCCCGTAGCCGGGGTTTGTTTGCGGGCGTTGCCCTTGAGGGCGCCGGAGTCACTATGGATCGCAAAGCAAACGCAGCTTATTACGGGTCGACCAACATGACGCCCGAAGCGATCTTTGCGAGTTCGCCGAACATTGCGCCTGACACCGCAAACACGTTTGTGCAAATCCTCACCGCCCAAACCATGCGCTTGCCAACTCAGCCAGGTATGCAGGCCGGTACGACAGCGGCGCAGGATGCTGCGGAAGAACAGGGTGAGGTTCGCACGTTTGCCATGCCAGGCCCGGGCGAGCCTGACGACAACGGGACCGAGTAAGGGCCCCGGGTTCTAGTTGCTATCTTCCTCGCTGCGACGGCGTAATTCTTCGCGCACAGCGTCGAGATCGGAAGCTTGCTCCTCGTCGGGAACCGGCTCGGCCATGGGCGCATTACCCCCGTCGACAGCGGGTAATGTGTCGCCGTATGTCTCGGTAGACGGTTCCGTCGCCTCAGGTTCCAGTACGACTGCGCCCGGGAGGTTACCTTCCGGCGGAGCGTCCTCTTCTGAAGGCGGCAGCACACCAAACTGAGCCAGGTATTCAGCTTCCTCGCGCATTCGCGCGGCCTCTTCGGCGCGCCGGCGCGCCTCGGCAGTCGCTTCCTGGGTCCGACGCAGTGCCTTGCGCTTCCTCTCCGAACGAGCCTCGAGGTCTTCGCGACGCTCTTGTTCTTCCTTGGCCTGAATGCGTTTCACCGCCTCGCGAGCGTTAATGCATTCCGCCTCATACTTCGTGGTTGAGCGATCCCTGGAGCAGCGGATCATCGCCGCTTCCAGCAAGATTGGATTTTCAACAAATTCGGTCGCAGTCCTGGCCGGCGGCGGCTCAGGTGTGCAACCAGCGACTATTGCCAGTCCGAAGATGAGTGTTGTTAGTCGCCTCGCCATTTGATGTTCAGGTCCAAAAAATTGATTAAATGGTAGAAATTTCAGGATGCTGCAGTTTCGATCATAGCAAAATTGTCAAATCACCAAGTCGGGCCGAGTTCGCAGTTTTGAACGAAATCGCAGTTCTTTCACGTTATAGTGCGGGCTGCCTACTCAAGAGATACCAACTTTTGTCTGGATCAAGCCAGTTTTCCCTGCTACGCCAGCGGCGCTTCGCGCCATTTTTCGCAACCCAGTTTCTCGGCGCCCTTAACGACAATATTTTCCGTAATGGCCTTGTGATCCTGATCACGTTCCAGGGAGTCCTGGTTGCGGGCATGGACCATACGCAGCTCGCGAACGTGGCGGCCGGACTGTTCATTTTGCCCTTCTTCCTGTTTTCGGCGACGGCCGGACAGCTGGCCGACAAGTACGAGAAGTCGATGCTTATTCGGCGCGTAAAGACGCTGGAAATCGTGCTGATGATGCTGGCCGCGACCGCCCTCATTTCCGAGAGCTATTCCCTGCTGCTTCTCGTCCTGTTCCTCATGGGCTGCCAATCCACTATGTTCGGACCGGTCAAGTACGCCTACCTGCCGCAGAAATTATCGGATGACGAACTCGTTGGCGGCAATGCGCTGGTCGAATCCGGTACCTACATTGCAATCATTCTCGGCTTGATCATCGGCGGCATTGCTGTCGCCGATAACATGTCGAATGGCCTCGATGTAAGCAAGCAGACAATTCTCGGCGCCTGCCTCGTGGGTGTAGCGATAGTCGGCTACCTCACGAGCCGACACGTGCCGACAACGAAGGCCGTGGACCCTGACCTCAGTATCGACTGGAATGCCTGGAAGGAGACCTGGCGTATCGTCCAGTTCGCGCGCGAAGAACGCAGCGTGTTCCTGTCCATCCTCGGCATATCGTGGTTCTGGTTCTTCGGCTCGGCGATGACGATCCAGATCCCTGCGTACACACTCGATGTTCTAAATGGCAACGAGACAATAACAACCTCGTTACTGGCTGCATTCGCAATTGGCGTCGGCATAGGCTCGTTGTTTTGCGAACGAATGTCGGGACATCGCATTGAGCTGGGCCTCGTACCGTTTGGATCGATCGGCCTGAGCTTGTTCGCGATCGATCTGTACTTTGCACAACCCGAGGCTTACGCCACGCACGCAAGCACAATTGGCGAATTCCTGGCACGCCCGGGTAGCTGGCGAATACTGGGCGATCTCGCATTGATAGGTGCATTCGGAGGTTTCTACAGCGTGCCGCTGTACGCGCTTATCCAGAAACGTTCGAAGCGGCAACACCTGTCCCGCATTATCGCGGCCAACAACATAATCAACGCGCTACTGATGGTTGGTGCCGCTATTCTGTCTGTGGTCCTCCTGCAGTTAGGGTTTTCGATACCTGAACTGTTCCTGGTCATTGCAGTACTTAACGTTTTGGTCGCTGCTTATATCTACACGCTACTGCCTGAATTCCTGATGCGCTTCCTGGCATGGATGGCAATTAGTTTCGTGTATCGCGTTCGTCCAACAGGGCTCGAGAACATTCCCAGAAGCGGACCCGCAGTTGTCGTTTGCAATCACGTGAGCTACATGGACCCGATTATCCTTTCCGGGTGCGTCCGGCGGCCAATGCGGTTTGTCATGTGGTACAAGATCTTCCAAATGCCCATGCTCAATTTCATCTTCAAGACGATGAAAGCGATTCCAATCGCTGGCGTTCGCGAGGACAAGCAGATCATGGACGACGCGTTTGAGTTGGTCGACGCGGAACTCGCGGCCGGCAACATCGTGTGCATTTTTCCGGAAGGCGGACTCACCTGCGACGGTGAGATCGCTCGCTTTCGGCCCGGCATAGAAAAAATTATCGCTCGTCGACCGGTCCCCGTAGTGCCAGTATCGCTGGGCCGACTCTGGGGCAGTTGGTTCAGCCGACATCACGGAGGCGGAGTCCGGAAAATACCAGGCCGCCTGTTCGCAAAGGTCCCGGTGACGTTCGGCCCGCCGGTGCCGCCAGGCGAAGTCACCGCCGCAAAGCTTGAACTCCTGGTCCGGACTCTACGAGGCAATTCGCGCTAGTCCGACGATTCCTCCCCGGTCCCTGCACCAAGCCTTGCACGCCATTCCGCCAGCAGGTCGTTCCGGTTGCCGAATAAGCCCGGACGCGCGGATCCGGGAAACGCCAGTTCCACCAGCTCAATAAACCCGTTGCCGGCCGCGGGGAAATAGCCCCGGTTCGCGGTGTTCGAGCCGGCCGGGCCGAATACAATCTGCCCGCCATTGAGCGGCTTCGGCGAGACCACAGAGTCAACCCAGTACAGTCCGCTAATCGACGCGATTGCACGATGTGTCCAGCGCGACGTGCGCAGGAATACTCGCGATCCGCTGTGACTGAACGCGATTTCTTCGACGGCTCCCGGAAACGCGAGCGTCTGTTCGCCGATTCGGCCTTCGTCGAGAATCAGCAGGCTGGCAAGACCCGCGTCGTCAACGATGGCCAGGTACTTGCCGCGCGGGGAGGCCTCTAATATTCGAATCGGCCTGGATCCCTGCCACAATTGCTGCATTGACCACGCCCCGTCGTTATCTCCCGCAATCAACCGCAATGCGCCGCTTTCACCACCAATATAAACCTGATTATCTTCTGCGAATGCGAGACCACGATGCGGTTCGCCGAGTTCGAGCTTGGCAAGAATCGATCCTTCCGTTGTATCCAACAGGGTCAGGCTTGCGCTTTGCAGGACCGCCAATATTCCGGCGTCGGGCGAAAATGAAAGACCAGTGACCTCTTCGCCCTCCACCTCGGGCATGAAAGGCAGCGGCTGCCCTTTAGTGGTATCCCAGATGCGAATCGAATTGTCCGTGGCAACGCTGGCAACGAATTTGCCCGCACGGTCGGCGTGCATGAGAAGTACTTCCGCGTAGTGGCCGATGAAACTGACGTCCTCGCGCAGAGCGTCGACATCCGCGGATCCGGCGCCGACCGGCAAAACATGCACGTGGCCATTCGAATCGCCGATGGCGAAGCCCTGCGCCCCAGGCAGAGCCAATATCACATTGTCGGCGGAAGGCTGCCACACCGCGTGCTCGTGCGGAGTGGCCACTGCTTCCGTAGCGCCCGGGGTTTCCGTCGCACGCCAGAATCGCGATACACCGTCAGCATTGCCGGTAAAAATCACTTGCTCATCCTGGCTGAAAGCGAGCAGGACCTGTTGCGCTGCGTCGGGCCGGAACCCAATAGGCGGACCAAGCAATTTCCCGTCGCGGCTGCGGTAGGTCTGGTACCCGGTGTCCGAACGACCAGCCAGTACACGGGTGCCTGAGGGTGCGAATTCCAGCTGCCAGTCGCCATCGCCAAACTCCTGCAATAGCGGGCGCTGAGGCTGGCTGACATTCCACAAGGACACGCCCGATCGGCCGTGCACCGCACCGAGCACGCCACCAGCGGCAGCAAGACTGATCTGGCTTGGTTGTTTCCCGAGGTCGATCTGCGCCACGAGTTCACCGCTCGCGAAATCCCAGACGCGCACGGCACGGTCGTAGTCCGCGACCGCGACGCGCGATCCGCTTGGGTCAATCGCCACCAACGACGGCACCCCCGCTACAATGAGTTCCGCTGCAACGGTCCCGTCATCAAGTGACCACAGCTCGAACCGTGTTTCGATGTCGCCGCGATGCTGGACAAACAGGTGTGTACCCTCTGCTGTCAATCTCGCTCTGCTGCCGGTGGAACCGACGCCGAGGGACAGCACACGATCACCGGATGCCGAGTCCCAGAGGTTGACGCTGCCTTGCGTCGCCGTAACCAGGTGCCGAGCTCCGGCGTCCAGGCCGATCAATGTTTCATTCTCGCTCACGGCAATCGCCCGTACCGGTTCCGCGAACGCGAGGTCCCAGATACGTGCGCTGTCACTCTGCATCGCACGCGCCACTGCGTAGCGGCCGCTACTGTCGAACCAGATATCCTCTGTTTCCCGCTCGGTGGGATCCGGAATATTCAGGCCTCGCTGGAAGTCTTCAACGACTCCCTGTGAATTCAACTTCAGATTCCAACCCACGAGTCGACCCGCGATACCGAGGCCCTCATCGCGCAAACTAATGGACCAGGTACCGGCCATCGATTCGCCGAGAAGCTCACGCAATTGCGCCGCGGGTATTTGAATGTCGTCATTGCTCGACGATCGCTCCAGCCCGGTTTCGATCTCCACCGCACGTCCCGATGGCGCGATGATCTTGATGCGCAAGTCAGACAGGCGTGCATGGCTGATCGTCAATGTCAGGCCGATACGACTGACCGCACCTTCGCGATCCACGATAACCCGCCGCACGAGTGGTACGACTTCGAGTGCCGTGACAGTCCAGCTCTCACGCAGCTGCAACTCCTGGGTGGCGAACGACCATTGCGATATCTGCGCCCCTTCGGCAGATGTCAGTAACAGGCTCGCCGGATCAAAGACAGTTCTGCGCCCCTGTTGACTTGGGAGGCTGGCCAAAAGCAATGGGTAGTCGTCTGCAACCAGACCTGCCGCACGCTGTCTGCGGCGTGACGTGGGAACGATTAGCGCGTCAAGCGTCGCCAGCAAGGCATCGTCCCTGCGTTCTTCACGCATGGCAGCAAGCGACTGCCGGTCCCAGAACGAGGCTCTAATCGCGTCGGGCTGTCCCTCCTGCCCTGGAAGTTCCTGGGATAACGCCGCAATGGCATCAATCTCATCCATCGTCGTTGCAGCAAGCGCGCGTTGTTCGACGAACGTCCGGAACAGGCGATCTGCCGTGTCTGCGTGCCCGGGGAAAGACCGCAGGTTCTCGTAGGCGGACAACGCCGAGTCGAGTTCTACAGAAGGTGACGTCAAGACCGCCATGTAGGGTCGCGGCAGCCACTGCGTATACAGGAACGGAACCAAAGCAAGCAGCAGCATTAGTCCTGCGGCCATCGCCGGAATACGCAAGCGAGTCGGCAGGTTCTCGTTCGCCCAGCGGGCTGTAAATACGCTTTCATAAAGCCGGTTGCGAACACGCAGATTGGAGTCGTGATCGATCTCCACAAGCCCGACGGCCATCAACCTGCGTTGCAAGGCCGAGCCGAGATCGGCTGGCACCTCGATACCTTTACGGATTCGTCCGTACAGGTTGAGCAGTGCCTCCTTCTGTTTGTGATCGCTGACAATTACACGGTGGATATGGCTCATGTGCGGTTCGCTGTGCAGAGCAGCGCGACCCGCCAACTGGGTCATGGCTATGTGGTCGATCTGTGCCGTCACGTCCTCCTGGACATCCTCGCGCGCAACCTGACGTGCAAGTTTCTGGCACAGGTACGGTTGTCCCCGCGTCCAGTAGTAGATGCGATCCAGCGCAATTTCGGCGACGTCGTGTTCAAGATTCAGCTCGGTCGCAAATATCTCGAGTTCGTCACGCGAGAAATCGTCCAGCACGACCTGCTGCGTCACGTTGAATGGCGAGAGCTCCGGCTCTGCTATCAGGTTGACCGGATCGCATTCGCCCAGCAGGACGAAATTCAGGCGCGAAAAATCGGGGTCCGTTGTCCGCGCGTTGTGCGCTGCACGAATGCTCGCGAGTAGCTGATCGGCATGCAACAGGTTCTGGATGCATTGAATCTCATCAACGAAGATGACGATACGTTCCGGAACAAATTGCAGGACGATCTCGGAATAAAACTCGAGCAACCGCTGCCTGTTACTCAGAATTGACTTGTCATGCCACCAGGTTTGCAGGTCGTAGCGAATCCGCAGCTGGCGCAGAATCCGGTAGGCGACATTGTAGTACCACCGACCCGGGTCCCCACCGCCATCGCGCTCGCCAATTTGCGCCAGGTCCAGAATCGCGATCTTGCTGCCGTTAGCCTCTAATCGTGCAGCGATTGCCGCGATGAGACTGGATTTGCCACTGCGATCGGGCGCAAGTACGTGTGCATAGCGACCGCTGACAACGGTGTCGTACAGGAGATCGTCCGCCTTGCGGCGCACGTAGCCCGCGCGCACCGCGTGCAGCGGCGCGCCGACACTGAAGAATTCGCCGGTAGAATCCGTCTCATTGCGTTCACCAGACGGTTGCTGATTGGTGGATTCGTCTCTCATATCCAAAATCTCGCCCTGGCTGACCATTTTGGCATTATTCTTGATAACTATGCAGAGCGAACGCCGCTTAAAAAAGGACCTGTTTGGCGAAGTCGCAATACGGTCCGGTGAAAGTGCCCCGGTCATAGTGCGCGATGCAGGCAAGGCCAACTGGTGCGTGCGGCCCTTAGCGCGCTACCTTCTGCGGCGCGAGGCAACCGCCCTTGCAGCCCTGGAGGGCCTCGATGGTGTACCGCAACTCATTGATATACAAAATACTGTCCTGGTCCGAAGCTACCTGGACGGCTCGCCAATGCAGGACGCGAGGCCGTGTGAGGCCACCTGGTTCAATGCGGCATCCCGCCTGCTTCGCCGGTTGCACCAGGCCGGGGTCGTGCACAACGACCTGGCCAAGGAGCCCAATATTCTGGTGCTGACGGACCACAGTCCCGCGATTATCGACTTCCAACTCGCAACGTACAGTTCCCGGCGTGGTCGCCTGTTTCGTATCGCAGCCTACGAAGACATTCGACATTTGTTGAAGCACAAACGTACATACTGCGCGCAGCACCTGACGCAACGCGAAAGGAACATACTGGCAAATCCGTCACCGGTCTCTCGTGTATGGATGGCGACGGTCAAGCCGATATACTTGTTCGTGACGCGCCGCGTGATGGGTTGGGCTGACCGGGAAGGCGCTAACGACCGGGGCGCGCAGCAGTGATTCGGCCGACGACACTACGCTATACTCGCGCTGCCGGAACCATTGACCCGGGCAAACCAGGAACCGATTAGTGGACTACTGTCATCAACACAACCTCGTCGAGCCAGAACTAGCCGGCCGCGAGCGCAATTTCGGCATTCGTGTGACGCTGCCCCAGGCGGACACGCTGCGCAAAATACTCGGTGATAACTGGGAACGTGTTCACTGGTACGCGAGTGAGGTTGAGCGTGACGCCGCGTTCGAGCAAATGGCGATCCGACACGGCTACTACCGCAAGACAGATAGCCCTACCCAGGTTCTCGAAAAGATCTCGCGCTGATTAGTGCGGCAAAGCGCCGACCCGCAGATAGATATTGGACTCGCCCTGCTCTCCAAAACCGGCGGCGAGGTACACCGGACCGATGAACGTATCGAAACCGGCAAAGACGCTGCCGTTCAAGAGCATTGAGTCGATACTCATATCCGAACGCTGTTGCCACACGTTGCCGGTCTCAGCCGAGAAACCAAGGTAAACCGGCGTGTCGAGAAGCCCGCTGCTTTCGCCTATGCGCCGGTAGTACACCAGCCTTGCCAGCGCCGCGTGTGGTCCCCGGATTTCACCCCTCTTGAGCCCGGACAAACGCAGGAAGCCACCGAGTGGAAAATAGTCCTGGATAGCGCTGTTCGACTCGAGTGTCGTTGCATAACTCAGACCGAGTTGCAGGCTGTTCTTGCCGCGACTCCAAGTCTGTTCCAGTGCACCCTCGATCGTATCGAACTTCGAGTCCGCACCCATGCCAGGGCGCGACATCGTCCAGATCAGATCACTGCGTAATCCGCGTCGGGGGAATCTTGCACTATCCAGCGTATCGAAGCGCAGACGCGCAAATACACCGCCCGCATCGAATTCTACATCAGGCAGCGCCGGATCACCGACAACGACACGTGCTTCGCCGACACCTCGAAACGCGCCAACTCGAAACTCGCCAATTCGACCCAGCTCGCGTCCAAAAGCCAGGCCCGCGTCGGCTTCCGACAATCGCAGCCGTGCGACAGTGTCATCCATGGAATAAGCGTTAGCATTCGATTTAGTCAACTCAATGTGCGGCACGATAAACCATTGAGAGTCCAGACTCAGCGGCTGGTAGAACTCTGAAAAGAGCCTGGGGTCCGTACCCAACCGCAAGTCACTGCGCCACTCCGCTCCCAGTCGATTCATACCCGCGCGCGTTACCCGTGCGGCAACGTTGAATCCCGTCGTTCCATCGAAGTCGTCTTCCAGCGACAAACCGAACTGCAGGAAATTGGGCCCCCAGCTCTTGGTACGCGCGCGGTACTCTACGCCGGTGCCCTTTCCTTCCTCAATCAAGCGATAGGTAACCTGCTCGTAGTACTGAAGCCCGTAGAGGCGATCCGCGTTTTGAGCGAGAACCTCGTGATCTATCGGGTCCCCTGCCTTGACGCTCAGCTTCGATTCAAGCACCTCGGATGCGAGGACACCGTCGTGAACAACGCGGACAAACGCAAGGCCGGCTTCCTGGTTCGCTGGCTGCACCCGCTTGGCGAGATACTCGTTCCAGCTTTGCTCATCAAGCGACATAGTGTGCAGGCGATCCGCATGCTCGCGCACTGCCTCTTCACCTGGCTCAATGGTATCCAGTACTTCTCCGAAATTGGTTGACGCGAAAACACCGAGCTCCGGACGGATCAGGACATCGTCTTCGCCCAGAGAATCGATCTGGCGCAAGGTCTCCCTACGAATCAGGATTGTCAGCATCTGCTCTGAAATTGCCAGAGCTGAGCCGAGTTCCTCCGGCTTATACATCGGGAATTCCACATCGACCGCGATGATGATGTCGACGCCCATTTCCTGCATTACATCTATGGCAAGGTTGCCAACTAGCCCGCCGTCAACAAGCAGACGATCATTAATTCTCACTGGCGCGAAGACACCGGGAACCGACATGCTTGCACGAATTGACTTGGCCAAGTCTCCGCTATCCATGACCCAGACCTCACCACGCTCGATATCCGAGGCGACTGCGCGAAACGGTATTGGCAGACGGTCGAAATCATCGATGTCCGCAACATGCCTCGTCAGTCCGCGTAACAGCATGTCCAGGCTCTGACCCTGGATCAGGCCTTTCGGGATGATAATTCCGCTGCTGCCAATACCGAGCTCGAGATCAATCGGCACCTGAGCGTCGTCCTGCTTGCGACGAAAGCTCAGGTCCTCCCGACTGGCCTTATCCGACAAGGCGCCTGCCCAGTCTACTGAACCAACCAGCTGTTCAAGTTCAGCGGCACTCATGCCTGTTGCGTACAGGCCGCCGACGATCGCACCCATGCTCGTACCAACTATCGCATCAACCGGAATACGCAGTCGCTCGAGCTCATTCAGGACGCCGATATGCGCTGCGCCACGCGCACCACCGCCGCCGAGAACAAGTCCGACTCTTGGCCGCGCTTCGTCCAGATCAGGGTCGCCAGCTGGTTCTTCAGCAACGCAGTTTTGCGTTGCGAGCAGATACAGGACTGCACCCACTGGCGACCACGATCGCCAGCGTTTGATGTTCACCATTGCTCTACCTCACTCGCAGTGAATCGGCGTACTCGACCAGTTTATCGAGTTGCTTCACTTTCTGTTCCGGACTCCAGCCGGCTTCCGCCGCGGCGATCGCCGCGATTTTATCGTACCGACTCCGTCCCTGGTCGGCGTCAAAGCCAATCATCGTGCGCCTGAATACGATGTCTTCCAGTGTCAGCGCGAACTCCTCGCGCATGGCGAACACGACCTCAGCGGCAAGCACTCGGTCGAACTCTCCAGCGGTTTGTGCAAACTCACCTGCGCAAAGATCCGCAATGGCTACCGCGCGCCCACCGTAAATACCAAGTAGCCGTTCAATGCCTGCATCACTCAACACATCAAGTGCCGCCAATGCCTCACGTGCGCGGTCGACTCCCCATGCGCCCGGAAGATCTGTGTCTCGCGTTCGACAGGGCGGTAAATTCAGCCGCTGCAAATCTGCCAGTTTATCGACAGCCTGCTCTGCCAGGCTTCGATAGGTCGTCAGTTTTCCACCGATGATCGACAACAAGCCTCGCGCAATATCCTTGTTGCTCTTGATAATGTGCCGTCGCGTGATCGCTGACTCAGGCCCTTCCTCCTTGTACGGCAACGGCCGCACACCTGCGTAGGCATAGTGAATGTCGGCACGCGTCAATTCAGCGCGCGCGAACACTCGATTGGTTTCAGCCAGCAGATAATCCACCTCAGCGCCGCTCGCACGAATGTGGTCGAGATCTTCGTCGTAACGGATATCCGTCGTGCCAATCAGGTACTGGTCATTCCAGGGAATGATAAAAAACGGTCGGCCGTCCGCTGCAGCCTCAACGTAAAACGCATCATGCGGTGCCCCGTCAAACTTGCCGACGATGATGTGACTGCCTTTGGTCCCACCGATCAGGCGTTTCGTCGGCGTAGGCGCAACGTCAAGCACACGGTCCACCCATGGGCCCGCCGCATTAACGATCGCCTTGACCGATACCGAAGCGGAGTTTCCCGCATGGTCCTCGTACGTAATGGACTCAACAGTCCCTTCCCCGACCTGGATACCGGTGACCTCGCAGTGTGTCCTGATCTCCGCACCGGCCGATTGGGCCGCGAGCAGATTCTCAAGCACCAATCTCTCGGCGAACGTGACCTGCGCGTCGTAGTAGCGTGCCGCTGCGCGCAACCCTTCGGCGGCGAGACCGGGCTCTTCGACCTGAAGCTCGGTGCTGCTCAACATCTCATGGTTGGGTACGGTCTTGCGGAATGAGAGCAGGTCGTAAGCCAGCATGCCGAGACGAATCAACAGCGGGCCGCGGCGCGCACCAGCGTAGATCGGAATACAGATGCGCAGTGGTTCGACGAGGTGCGACGCTGTCAGGCGCAGGTATCGCCGCTCGTGCAGCGATTCGTAGACCAACGGAATCTCGCCGTACTCGAGATACCGCAGTCCACCGTGCACCAGGCGACTCGAAATAGCAGAGCAACCGCTACACATATCATTCTTGTCGAAAACAATGACCTTGAGGCCGCGCAACGCTGCGTCTCGAGCGATTCCAGCCCCATTGATCCCGGCACCTATGACCGCAAGGTCAAACTGCCCGGAGTCCCGGTTCATGATGGCCGCACCTGGCCGTCGCCACGCACCACATACTTGTAGCTGGTCAGTTGGTCGGCGCCGACCGGCCCACGGGCATGAACGCGTCCGGTTGCGATACCGATTTCGGCGCCCATGCCGAATTCACCGCCGTCGGCAAACTGGGTCGACGCGTTGTGCAGGACAATTGAGCTGTCCACTGCTCGAAAGAAGGCCTCAGCCGCAGCCTTGTCATTCGTAACGATGCTCTCGGTGTGCCCCGAACCGTAACGGCGAATGTGGCCGACCGCCGCGTCCATGTCATCCACGACACGTATGGATATGACGGCGTCAAGATACTCGGTTGACCAGTCTTCTTCGGTCGCCTCAAGCGCTTGCGGGAAGGCGGATCGCACGTCATCGTCACCCCGGATTTCACAGCCCGCTGCGTGCAACGCGGCGCAGACACCTGGCAACAGCGTGCTCGCGGCCGCGCGGTCAACAAGGATGGTCTCAGCCGCACCACAGATTCCCGTGCGCCGCATTTTCGCGTTCAGGACCACGTCGCGAGCCATATCCTGGTCCGCCGCGTTGTGCAGATAGACGTGACAGATACCCTCGAGGTGTCCAATCACAGGAACTCGCGCCTCCTCCTGCACGCGCCTGATCAGATTCTTGCCGCCTCGCGGCACCACCACATCGACCCACTCCGCCATCGACGAGAGCAGGAATCCCACCGCCGCCCTGTCCGTTGTCGGCACCATCTGCACGGCCTCGCCGACCAGGCCAGCCGCCGCAAGCCCCGAGCGCAGACAATCGTAAATGGCATGACTCGAATAAAAACTCTCAGAGCCACCACGAAGTATTACGGCGTTGCCGGACTTGATACACAAGGCGGCCGCGTCCGCGGTCACATTGGGGCGGCTCTCGTAAATGATACCGATGACGCCCAGCGGTACGGCGACTCGCTGAATACGCAAACCATTCGGGCGTTCCCATTCTTCCAGTACGCGGCCTACCGGGTCGTGCAGACCGATGATGGTCTCAAGACCCGCGGCCATGGCTTCGACACGGTCTGCATCGAGCATCAGGCGGTCAAGCAACGCCGTGCTCAGATCTTTGCCCCGGGCTGCCTCCATGTCTCGCGCGTTCGCCTCGATGATCGTTGCGGCGTTCTTCCGCAAGGCACCGGCCGCGGCGGCCAATGCCGAATTCCGCTGTTCACCGGTCGTCATTGCGAGTTCTGTCGCGGCACGGCGCGCGGCCTTGCCCAGCGAGGTCATCGTCGTTGCAATGTCCGTCAATGTATCGTCAGCCGCCATGTTCAAACAACACCAGTTCGTCCCGGTGCACCATCACCGAACGACCACGGTACCCGAGTTTTTCTTCAATTTGTTCGGACTGACAGCCAATTAGTTGGCTGGCCTCGCTATCGGAATATTCGGCGAGCCCACGACCGTGTTCCGTGCCGTCCGGCCCGGTAATACTGACCACGTCGCCGCGCCGGAAATCGCCCGTCACTCCTGCGACACCGACGGGTAACAGACTTTTGCCGTTCTGCAGGGCACGCACCGCGCCTTCATCAACAGTGAAAGATCCCTTCACCTCAAGAACTCCGGCCAGCCATTGCTTGCGGGCGGCCGCCGGAGTGCCGTCTGCCTTGAATACTGTGCAACGTGCGCCAGCCGAGAGTGCTTCAAGAGGATGCTCGATCGTGCCGCTCGCAATGATCGTAGAGCATCCGGCGTGTGTTGCGATTCGTGCCGCCTCTACCTTGGTCGCCATGCCACCGCTGCCAACCTCCGAACGGGTCTCGCCGGCCATCGACTGCAATTCATCAGTAATACGACCCACCTTGGCGATATGTTCTGCGCCTGGGTTCTTGCCCGGGTCACTCGTATAGAAACCGTCCACGTCTGACAGCAGCACCAGGGCGTCAGCCATCACGAGTTGAGCGACCCTCGCCGCGAGACGGTCATTATCGCCGTAGCGGATTTCTTCAGTGGCCACCGTGTCGTTCTCATTGATGATCGGAATCACGTTGCGATCAAGCAGAC
>Ga0316191_10000188_pt1 | contig 36125 bp, 29 predicted proteins | sample Eddworburr2cm_MG_FD_204928 | JGI IMG/M metagenome (GOLD analysis project Ga0316191, IMG submission 204928) | Coastal sediment microbial communities from Maine, United States - Eddy worm burrow 2 cm | ecosystem: Environmental > Aquatic > Marine > Coastal > Sediment | place: USA: Maine...
TGCTTGGTGCGGAGCACATCACTATTGCTCGCAGTGTCGATGTCTCCGAAGTTCTTCGCCACGCGCAAGGCAATCTCGGGGTGAAAGGCGCTCACCACCTCGCCGAAACCGAGGTCCGAGGCACTCTGGGGCACTTCTCCGTACACCTCCGTAATGCCCACGGCGTGGGCCGCACGCGCGTTGACACCACTAAACAGGCCGATCGCATACTCGAGGTCGAAGAAGCCCCCGCTTGCCAGCATCTCCCCGCCAACCTGGCGCTCGGAGCCGAACATTCGCGTGGTCGGCGCCCAATCTGCGAAAGAGAGAGCGGCGAAGGACTGCGCGCGATAGCGGTCGTAGGGGATCTTGAACTGACCGATGCGGAAGGTCGCGAACTTGAACCTCGTAAAGGCGAACCACATATCGATGAGCTCGAAGGCGCTCGGCGTGAGGTTGATCTGAAACCGGCTCGTGATGCGTCCTTCGATGAACGAGCTCGACAGCGAGAAGCGGATGCGGCGGAACTCGAGTGTCTCGCTCGAGGCGCTTGGAAAGCCTGCAGTCTCGAACTGCTGGTCGTACTCGAACTCAATCTGGGTCGCGAAGCCGATGCCGATCCAGTCGTTTCCCTTTCCGACCGAGATCCGCACTGGACCCAGGCGGGTCGGGAGGCGCCGATCGTCGGGGATGTCGATGTCCGTCTCCGAAATGGCGGTCGTGCTCGGCTCGGCTGCCAGCGTATCGCCTGAGCCTGCGGAGACGTCCGTGCTGCCGCTCTCGGTCTCCCGCGCGACCTCGAGCGTGCGCTTGCTTCGGTGCTCGCGCTCGTCTTGTTTGTCGAGATCGGCCTCGATGCAATCGAGGTCACAGCCCTCAGGTTCGCCGACGTCAGCCCCCGTTTCATCCGATGGGGCCGCCTCCGGTTCGGTCAGCGAGGGCTCGCCTCCGAGCTGCTCGTTGTCCGCCAGCTGACCATCGCGCTTGACGAAGGGCTCCCGCTCTTTCTTGGCCGGGGCCTCTTTGGCCGGATCCTCTTCCTCGCTCGATTCAGCCGTGGTTCCCGCGTCCTGCGCGAAAACGCCCGATGCGCTCCCCAGGAACGCGACCACTACGATCAAGCGTATGAGAGAGCGCATCGGTCACAGCATGCCAGCCGCCGGAGCGGTCCGACTAGTTTTCCGAGTTTGAGATCTCTTCCTCGGAGATCTTCGCAGCCTCGATGTCTTCCGGACAGTACGGCATATCGTTCCACTCCTCGGCGGAGTAGACCCGCGTGAGGTCCGCGAAATGCGGCGATGCCGGGTCCGTCGACTGCGAGTAGGTCAGCACGGCGAAGGCGTCAGGACAGTCGGTCTCATCCCAAGTGACCGTCTGGATGTAGCTATTGCCCGCCGGGATGTTCGAGTAGCCCACCTGGTCGACGAAGCGCGCACTGATCACGCTGAACATGAACCGGCCCGAGCCACCGTGGATCGGGATCTGCTCGTCCTCGCCCACCGGACGAAACTGAACCTCGCCCCACTTTCGGTCGAGAGGAATGCCTCCGTCGACCATGAAGTCGACGCCCGCCCCGAGCGAGCTCTTGACGGCCTCCACGACCTCCGGATCCTCGTCATTGAGGGTGTTCGGCGTGTTGACTGGATCGGATACATCGAACGGTACCGCCCAGAGCGTGCTCCCAACGCCGGTGACCCGCCGCCAAAACTCGTTCCAGATCGTGGAACCTACGCTTTCCGTGTCAAAGCGACCGTCCCAAGTTTCGAGGATGTCGCACGCAGCTGCCGCCTCGGTCGGATTGTCGCTGTAGGGGCCCCAGTCGCTCACGTCCTGACAGATCGTGAGTACGTCGTCCCGAGTGAGCTCCTCGGCGATGTTGCGGTTGCCGTAGAGCATCTCCTGGACCCAGTCGATGGTGAAGCCGGGAGTCGAATCGAGCTCGTCGGTCCCCGCGATTCGCTCCTCCGCCTGCACGAACGCCTGTCGGGTTCGCAAGGACTGCTCGACGCCTTCGTTTCCGATGAGTGGCGAGAACCCTTCGAGCAGGCTGTCCGGGTTGCTGAGCCAGTAGCTGTCGTTGGAGTTCGCAACGTATGGAACGTTCGGGCCGGTCTTGAGCTTCGGCAGATTGTCGAAGCCGAGCAGACCTTCCGGACCGTCGGGGTCGGTGCCCCACTCGCACTCGCTCCGAGAACCATTGAGCGTGAAGACGCGGTTCGCTGTCAGAATCTGCGCGAAGAGGCTGTCGGCGCAATCCTCGAGCTTCTCGGCGCTCACGTTCGGAACGGTCGTGATGTCGGCGTAGTAGCCCGTGCCGTCGCGATCGGCCGCGATCGTATTGACCCAGGGAAGACCGATCAGCTTCAAGGAGTCTTCGAGCTCGGCAACGCACTTGGACTTGCCCATCTCGGTGAACTGATTGAGAGCACGGGTATTGTCGATGTTCGCATCGCCGATCGCGAACAAGGTATCCGTCGCAGTCGGCCAGCCGCCGAGCAGCTCGTTGACGGGGCCGAAATCGGCAATCGGGCCGTACTGGGTCATGTAGATCTCCTCCACACGGTCCTCGATGCTGCCGTCTTCGAGCTTCACCTGGATCGTGACTTCGAAGGTCTCGATGTCGCGAATCTCGTCGTCGAACATGTACTTCATCGGGTCGTCTTCGAGCAGCCGAAGCTCATGCGCGGTGAAGCGGCGCGCCGTCGAGACGGTGTGGGACCAGGCGAGGTCCTCGTTGAAGCCGATGTTGACGACAGGGACGCCCTGCAAAGACGCGCCCATCACGTCGTACACGCCCGGAATCGTGAGATGCTGAATGAACCAGCGCTCCGGTCCTTGCCAGGGGAAGTGAGGGTTGCCGAGCAGTAGCCCGTACCCCGTCTGCGACCCCTCTTCACCGATCCCGTACGCGTTGCTTCCCATTTCGGTCTCGGGCGGAAGTCCCCAGTCCTCGGGGGCAATCTCGACGCTCTCGCCCGCGAAGGGCTTGGCCGTCGCCGATGCCAAGGTCATCTCCGGGGCGTCCGCTTCAAGGATGAGTGGAGCCAGGGTACCGATGCCCGCGCGCAGAATCAGCTTCCGGTACACTTTCCCGAGGTCCACATTGTCGACCGGTCGAACCCAGTCTGCGCCGCGGCAGCCCTCCGGGCCCTCCGGCAGGTTCTCGACTCCGGTCTCCTCGAGGTACCGGTTCAGGCCTTCGGCGTACCCCACGGCCAGCGCCTGCAGGCCCGGCTCGGCCGCAGGGAGGAACTCGTTCTCGATGTACTCGTCGCTCGCGAAGAATCGATACACGAGGTCGTCCGCTGTGCTTCCTCCACTTTCGCCGAACCAGCGAAGGCTTTCGCCGTTGGCGCGAACGATTTCGCGCATGAGCACGCAATAGTTCTGCTTTGCGTATGCATAGCCGGCGCCGTAGCCCAAGCTACCCCAGTCGTCCGCGGTCACGTGCGGGATGCCGAACTCGGTGTGGACGATCGTGGCGTTGTAATTGCCATCGCCGGGATCACCCTGGTTGTCTTCGCTAACGGGATTGCCACAGAGGTCGACTCCGCCGCCCGCGCCGCCTGCGCCGCCTGCGCCTCCACCGCCAGGGGTTCCTCCGGTTCCTCCGGTGCCGCTCGGGCTGCTCGAGCTACATCCTGTTGAAGCGAGCGCTGCGCTGAGCGCTAAGAAAGCTAACGTGCGTTTCATGATCGACTCCCCGAGCGCTCTCGCGCCTTGTTGCGATTTTCGCAGCGTCGACGATAGCAATACTCGTGACGGGGGCCAGTGGGGGCGATCAAACGCCTTGACGCATCGCGTCGTGTCTCGTCCGCTTTTAGCCGCGGAGCCGATACTTGAGGATATTCGGCAAGCTCTTCGCGATGTCTCCGATCACCTTGGCCCAGCTGAACCGGTCAACCCACTCGACGACGAGGCCATCTCGAACTCGAAACTCGCCTTCGACCGGGAGGTCGAGTGAGACCCCGCCTCCTGCGAAGATGTCGACCCGGTCCGTGTACACCACGCCATCTCCGCGTTCGTGGATGTCGGCGCACTGCACCTCGAAGCGCTCGGCGTCTCGGAACATGCCGCGAAGAACCTTCTCGAACTGGCCCTTGTTGCGGGCGGATACCCAGGGGTGGTTCACCCAGCGAACATCGTCGCTGACGAGGTCGAGCGCCGCCTCCATGTCGAGGCGCTCGAGGGCTGACAAGAAGGTCTCGACGACCTGCTGAGCCGAGGGCTGCGCTTGCTTGCTGCCGCTGGCGTGGACGCTGTTTTCTATAGGCATGGGAGGGTTCTAGAGCGAGAGCAGGGGCGCCGCCAGGCAGCGGGTGGGCAGGGGCCTCATCTTGACGGGAGGAAGGTTCTCACACGCGCGCTCCTCATGGTAAACAGCGACCCATGAGATTCGACACGCGCCCGGTGACGCGACTCGCTGCGCCTCTCGTCTTGCTCACGCTCATGACCGCATGTGCCCACGTGCCCGAGCGGCACCCGCTACCGGAAGAAGGCGTCGCCTCGGCGACTGTGCTCGGGATTCCTCGCATTCGAATGTGGGGCGACGCGCCTCCGGACTGGGAGCACAAATGGCTAGAGCGGACCTCTGAGGAGCTGAAGTCACGCTATCCGGGGGTGTACGGCAAGCAGCACACGTATCTCGCGATCTCGGGAGGAGGCGAGAACGGCGCGTTTGCAGCCGGGCTATTGGTGGGCTGGACGGCCTCTGGGAAACGGCCCGAGTTCACTGTGGTGACCGGCGTGAGTGCGGGCGCCCTGGTGGCACCATTCGCCTTCCTAGGCCCCGACTACGATCATGTTCTTCGTCTCGTTTCTGCGGACCTTGGTGCCGACGACGTCTTCAAGAAGCGCGGCTTGCTGAGGGCGATCCGGACCGATGCATTGGCGACCACGGAGCCTCTACAAGCCCTCATCGCGAAGTATGTGGACGAGGAGGTGATGGAGCGGATCGCGGAGGAATACCGCCGCGGCCGAACCCTCAATATCGGCACGGCGAACCTCGACTCGATGCGACCGGTCATCTGGCGGATCGGCGCCATCGCCAATAGTGGGCACCCCAAAGCGCTCGCGCTGATCCGGGCGATTATGCTGGCGTCTGCTTCGGTACCTGGCGCGTTTCCGCCCGTCATCATCCCCGTGGAGTACGACGGCAAGGCCTACGATGAGATGCACGTCGATGGCGGGGCAGCCTCGCAGGTCTTTCTCTACCCGATCGGGATCGACCTCGAGCTCGTTCACAAACGGCTCGCGGTGCCGGATGGTTCCAAGGTGTACGTCGTCCGAAACTCGCGGCTGAAGCCTCAGTATCAACAGCTCGACAATAAGCTCTTTCCGATTGCCGGGCGCTCGCTTGCATCGCTCATCCGAACTCAGGGCATCGGCGATCTTTACCGCATCTACCTCGAGACCTGCCGCGATGGGCTCGATTTCAACCTCGCTTCCATTCCCGCGAGCTTCACCGACGAGCCCGAGAAAGAATTCGATATCGAGTACATGAGGAAGCTCTTCGACGTTGCGCGCGAGAGCGCCGAGGCGGGGTACGAGTGGGAGAAGATGCCGCCTGAGCTGGAAGCCGCTCCAATTCGCTGCCATTGAGGGGGGAGAGCCGGGCTTGCCTGGGTGCTTGGGCGCTTTAGGGTTCTCCCATGCGAACACTTCTCCTCTCACTCGCTTTCTCCATCCTTCTCGTAGGCTGCAAAGATGAGCCCCGAGCCGCCGCCACCGAGGCCGCCCCCGTCGAGCGAGCCGACGTCGTCGCTGCGAAGTCCAAAGACGCTCCGATTCCGGAAATCACGATCGAAGACGCCGACAAAGCGTTTCAGTCGGGCGCCATTGCCGTCGATGCCAACTCCGATCGCACCCGGGAGAAGAACGGCACGGTGCCGGGCGCCATCATCCTGAGCTCCTCGTCCAAGTACGACCTCGCCCAGCTCCCCGAGGACAAGAGCAAGGACCTCATCTTCTACTGCTCGAACACGAACTGTTCCGCCTCCGACGCAGCAGCCGAGCGCGCCTCCGCCAACGGCCACAAGAGCATCCACGTGATGCGCGAAGGCATCAAAGGCTGGAAACAAGCCGGCAAATCCACCGCCACCTACCCCCAGAGCTAACAGGGGGACACGCAGCCCCTCCAAAAGCCGCCCGATCCCAAGCACTTAGCAAGCATACTGCGCAGTTTGTTCTTGGGAGCTGAAGACTCAGTCCTGTCGACGCCGCTTGTTCCCCGCTCGCTTAGGGGCGATGGGCAAAGTGCGCATTTAGGTGTCTAACTATATGCTTTTGCTTGTGTTTTAGAGGGGCTGCGTGTCCCCAATAGGATTTTGTCGGGGGCGTCTTGGAAGCGGCCGTTCGACATGACGACGATGGTGTCGCCGGGGGCTGCGGCTTGGACCGCCGCGCGAATCGCTTCGTCCACGCTGGCGTAGGCACTTGCGTCGCGGCCCTCGGAACGCAGCGCCTGCGCGATTGCGGAGGTGTCGAGCTGCTCTTCCGTCGGGATCTCCTGACGTCCGACCGGGGCGAGGATCGTCACGTCGGCCGGGGCGAACGCTGCCGGATAGTCGTTTTGGTGGAGGCTTCGGGAGGCCGTCGCGCTCCGCGGCTCGAATACTGCGATGAGACGACCCCCCACACGTTCCCGAAACCCCGCGAGGGTCTCCTTCACCGCGGTCGGGTGATGCGCGAAGTCGTCATACACTTGAATCCCAGCGCCGATTCCGACGAGCTCTTGCCGCCGTTTGGTCCCGAGGAACCCGGGTAGGGCGCTGATCAGGCGGTCGAGCGGAGCTCCTGCCGCCTCGCTCGCCATCGCTAGCGCCGCCACCACGTTTCGTGCGTTGTGCTTGCCGAAGAGTGGCAGGTTCGCCCGCCCACAAAGCGAGCCGCCGCCGAATAGGTCCAGCGCGCCGCCCGGTGCGCGCATTCCGAGCCACATGGGCTGCACCCCGCCACAATCGTCGCCGTCGAGCGCATAGAATCTCACTCGGCACTTCGCGGCAGAGGCGACTTCGCGAACCCGCGGGTCGCCGGCCCACGCGAACAGCCAGCCGTCGTCGGGAATACGCCGCACGAACTCGCGAAACGCATCCAGGTACGAGGACTCGTTCGGATAGATGTCCACGTGGTCGTATTCGATCGACGTCAGGATCGCCGAGCGCGGTCGATAGGCCCAGAACTTCGGCGTCTTCTGGAAGAACGCGCTGTCGTACTCGTCCCCCTCGATGACGAAAGGCGCCCCCTCGCTGCCCAATCGAGAGCTCCGATCGAAGTTGAGCGGAATGCCTCCGATGAAGAAGCCGGCGTCGATCCCGAGCGCGCGAAGCAGATACGCCGTCAGCGTCGATGTCGTCGTCTTTCCGTGCGTCCCTGCGATCACCAAAGGGACTCGCGTGCTCAGCACCTGCTCTGAGAGCGCTCCCGGCATGGACAGTGTCGGAATCCCCCGATCGAACGCCCCCTGCGCCTCGGGATTATCCTTCCTACACACGTTGCCAACGACCACTAGGTCGGGGTGTGGGTCCAGGTTCGAGTCGTTCCACCCCGGCATGCACTCGATTCCAAGCGCGTCGAGGTACGGTCCCACCGGTGGGTCGAACGCAGTGTCACTTCCACTTACACGATATCCGCTTTCCGCCAGCAAAGCGGCCAATGCGCTCATTCCGGTGCCTGCAACTCCAACTAGATGAACGTGCATTTGGCTTCCATGGCGCTCCAAAATCGCCCTGATCTCGCGCTAGGTGTTGACAGCATCACAGCTGCACCCATTATGAAAGGTAGGTGCCTGAGAACACGAAAAAGCTTTCCGAGCGAGCCCGCGACGTCCTGGACGCGTTGGTCGACGCAGTTGAAAGCCTGCTCAGCCCGCCGCCGCAACCCGTGCCCATTCGGATCACTCCGCGGCCACGACCTGTGCGGCGGCGCAGACGGTAACCGGTACGCCGCTGAACGCTGCATTGCCGCTCACGTCGAGCGCCAGCTCGTCGGTGAGATCATTGACGCTGACTCCCGGCCGTGTCGATGCCACACGCAGTTGAACACCATCACGGCCGTGACCGAAGCCGTGCGGGAGGCTCACGACGCCTTCCATCATGTCGTCGGTGACTTCGGCAGGCGCGCTCACCTGACCCACGCGTGAGGTAACGCTAACCATCTCTCCCGACTTCACGCCAATCCGCTTGGCGTCCTCCGGATGGATCATCAGCGTGCACCGCTCCTTGCCTTTCATCAGCCGCGCCGCGTTGTGCATCCAGGAGTTGTTGCTCCGAAGATGCCTGCGACCGATCAGAAGCAGGCTCGCCTCGCGAGTCGATTCCGAGAATCGTGCATCCAATCGTTCGAGGTCCGACACGAAGAGGTCGGGCGCCAAGTCGATAGCTCCGTGCCGCTCTGGGATCCGCCCCGGGAGCGTCGACTGAAGCGGGCCAAAATCCATTCCATCCGGGTTGTCTCGGAGCTTCTTCAGGGAAAGCCCCGCCCCGAGCGGATTCAGACGCTTTCCATACGGTCCGAATCGAAGTCCGATGTCGAGCACGCGTTCCGGTCCCGCCTTTTGAGCAGCGAGCGCACCAAGGTACTGCTTGCTCAGCTTCCCATGGCGCCTTGCCGCAAGCCGGCAGCTCAGCTCGCTCAGGATCTGCCAATCGTCGAGCGCCCCGTCCTCGGGCGCGAACGGCGCAGGCGAGTACTTGGCCACGTTGCGCACAGCCGTGAGGTAGAGGGCGAGGTCGTAGTGACTTCGTTCGACTGGGGACACCGGCGGCAGAATGATGTTCGCGTGTCGACTCGTCTCGTTGATGAAAAAGTCGACCGATACGGCGAACTCGAGCGACGAGTAGGCCTCATCGAGTCGAGCCCCGTTTGGTGTGGAGAGGACGGGATTTCCCGCCAGCGTGATCATCGCACGGATCTGTCCTTCGCCTTCGGTGAGGATCTCCTCGGCGATCACGGCGCTCGGCAGCTCTCCGCCGAACTCCGGAAGGGCTCGCACGCGGCTCTTCCAGCGACCCAACGAGCCGCGCCCCGCTCCGAAGCCGCCTGCCGTGTTCAGGACGTCGATGGCGGGCGTCGAGAACATCGCGCCACCCGGCTCGTCGAGATTCCCCGTCACGGCGTTGAGCACATTGATCAGCCACATGCAGAGGCTACCGAACTCCTGCGTCGAGGTTCCCATACGGCCGTAAACCACGCCCTTCGGCGCGGCGACGAGCTGACGCGCAAGCCGCTTTACCGTGTCTGCTGAAACGCCCGTCACGCTCTCGGTCTGCGTTGGAGGGTACCGCTTGGCGACCTCCAGCAAGCGGCCGACGTTCTTCATGCTGCCGCCGAGTCTGCCAAGGTCGATTCCGGACGCACAGACCTCGTGCAGCAATCCAAGCAGGAACAAGGCGTCCGTCCCGGGCTGAATGAACAGGTGCTCGTCCGCGATGCGGGCAGTCTCGGACCGGCGCGGGTCCACCACCACCAGCTTTCCGCCTCGCCTCTTGACCGCCTCGAGCCGCTTCTTGATGCCCGGGCCCGCCATGAGGCTTCCATTCGAAGCCAGCGGATTCGCTCCCAACACGATCATGAAGTCGGTTCGCTCGATGTCCGGAACGGGGAACATCAATTGGTGTCCGAACATCAAGTAGGCAGCCAACATGTAGGGAAGCTGATCGCAAGAGGTGGCAGAGAAGCGGTTCTTCGAGCCGAGCGCGCGAAGGAACGGAGGCCCGAAGACCATCGTGCCGAAGTTGTGGGCGTTCGGGTTCCCAAGATAGACGCCTATCGAGTCCCGGCCATGCTCGGTTTGGATCTCGTGGATTCGGTCCACCACTTCGTCGAACGCTTCGGTCCAGGAGATCGGCTCCCATCGATCACCGACCCGGCGAACCGGCTGCTTCAATCGATCCGGGTCGTCGTAGAGGTCCTTCAGCGCCGTCGCCTTCGGGCAAATGTGCCCCTTACTGAAGACGTCGGCATCGTCGCCGCGGACGGAGACGATCTCCCTACCTTGGAGCTCGAGTTCGACGCCACACATCGACTCGCAGAGGTTGCAGGTCCGTCGGTGGGTCGTGCGCTTCGCAGTCATTCGCCGAGCATACCCGAGCTGGGCGAACTCGCGAAGCCAACGTGGTCAAGCCTTTTCGAAAGCGAACGAAGAGCCGTCCGAATCGACCGCCACTGTATCTCCAGCGCCGAATTCGCCGCGCAGCAGCGCCTCTGCCAGCGGGTCTTGAAGCTCCCGAACGAGGACCCGCTTCAGCGGACGTGCGCCGAACGCCGGCTCGTAACCCAGGTCGATCAGTCGTGCTTTTGCAGCGTCGGACACGTCGAGCGCGATCTCTTGCGGCGAGAGCAACTTGCGGAGCGCGCGGAGCTGAATCTCCAGAATGAGTGCAAGCTCTGCCTTGTCGAGACGATCGAAGATCAGAACATCATCGATCCGGTTCAGAAACTCAGGTCGAAAATAGTCCCCGAGCCGAGACTCGATCTGGTTCTGCAAGTCCTTGTGTGAGCCGTCGTGGTCGAGGATGAGCTCGCTGCCGACATTCGAAGTCATGATGATGACGGCGTCCGTGAAGTGAGCTACCCGCCCCCTCGAATCGGACAGCCGACCGTCCTCGAGTACTTGAAGCAGAATGTTGAAGACGTCGGGATGCGCCTTCTCGATTTCGTCAAACAGGACGACCGAGTAGGGCCGGCGTCGGACGGCTTCGGTGAGGAACCCTCCCTCGTCGCTGTCGACGTACCCCGGAGGCGCACCGAGCATCCGTGCGACCATGTGCTTTTCCATGAACTCGCTCATATCGAGTCGAGTGAGCGCCGCCTCATCGTCGAAGAGAAACTCCGCGAGCGCCTTCGCGAGCTCCGTCTTCCCAACGCCAGTAGGGCCGAGGAACATGAAAGAGCCGATCGGTCGCTTTGGGTCGCGAAGGCCAACGCGCCCTCGGCGAACAGCCTTGCTGAGTGCGTGAACTGCGTGATCCTGTCCAACGACGCGCTCGCTCAGGCGTGACTCCATGTCGAGGAGCTTCTCCGCCTCTTCCTCCATCATCTTCGCCGCCGGCACTCCGGTCCAAAGCGAGACGACTTCCGCTACATCCTCTGCACCGACCCTCTGCCCGGTCTCATCGCCGCCCAAACCGAGCTGCACGCGTGCTGCGCTTTCATCGATGAGGTCGATCGCACTCTTCGGGAGCGCGCGCCCAGCGACGTAGCGACGTGCGAAACGTACGGCCGCCTCGAGCGCCTCCTCGGCAATCAGGACGCCATGGGCCTCTTCGAAGCGTGGCCCGACCGCTCTCAGGATGTCGATCGCCTCCTCGGCCGTAGGCGGTTCGATGTCGATCGCCACGAAGCGGCGCGACAGTGAGCTTGCCTCGTCCTCGATTTCGCGGAGTTCGTCGGGTGTGCACCTCGCGAGCGCGTGGACCTCGCCGTGGCTAAGCGCCGTCGCGAGCATGTCGGAGGCTCCGCCTTTGGTTCGAAGGAAAGTCGCAAGGTTCGGAAGAAAGAGAAGGACGCGACCGCCAGAGTCGCGAACAGCATCGAGGATGGCCCGCATCCGCTGTTCGAGCTCGCCTCGAAGGCGCGCTCCCGCGACCAGAGCCCCCGAGTCGAGCGCGACGATGCGTCGGTCCGCAAGCATCTTCGGCACGTCTCCCGACGCAATACGGGAGGCCAGTGCCTCGACGAGTGCTGTCCGCCCGGTCCCGTCCTCGCCGACGAGCAAAGGGTTGTTCTCCTCGCGGCGGGCCAGCACCTGAAGCATCCGCCGAAGCTCTGCCTCGCGTCCTACAAACGGGTCGAACGCGCCTTCCGCGGCCATGCGTGTGAGATCTCGCCCGTATTCTTCGAGTACGCCGCCACCCCCCTTGCCATCGCGATACGCCTTCGACTTGGCGACCGGCCTCACCTCCATCAACGCCTCCCGCAGGATCGCGCCACTGAGGCCGCAGCTTCGCAGCACCGTTCTCAGCGCACCTTCCTCGTCCTGCGCACAGGCGATCAACAGGTCCGCGGTGCTCACGGCACCTCCGCCGTGTCGCGTAGCTTCGAGCTCAGCCCGAGACAGCAACTCTAGAAAGCGTGTCGAGAGGTAAGCATCGCCGTCCTTCGGGGAACCAGGCAGCCTTCGGAGCGCCGCTTCCGACTCGACGATCACATCGATGGGGTCGACACCTCCGTGATGTATCGCCGCTTGTGTCAGCTCGTCTCGATCGACGAGCTGGTACCAGAGATGCAGAGGTCCGACCTCGGGGTGCCGGCGGTCATCGGCAAGCTGCTGTGCTCCGGCGACGAGGCGTCGTGCGTCTGGCTCGTACTCATCCAGCCGGAGAGTGACCTGCTTCAAGTCTTCCCGTCCGCATCTTTCTTTGCGGCGACGAAACGCAACCGTAGGTCATAGAGCACCCCGTTGATGAGCCGCTCTTCCTCGCCGGTCAGGTTTCCTTTGGTCTTCTCTTCCAGCAGCGCGATGCAATCGATCGACTGCTTGGCATGGGCGAGGCTGACCGTTTGATCCTCGGACTCGGAGAGCTTGCCGAGGTGCATCAGCGCGGAGGTGCTCAACGAAAGCACGAACGTGTTGAAGTCGATGCTGGGTGCTGCGCTGTCTTCCTCGGCCATCTTGCTACTCTAGGGGGGCCTCGTCTGCCGAGCCACCTGACTCCACGCCGACGCGATCGTACGAACCCTCACGGTCCGGAAGCTCGGCCAAGTGCTGTTCGTACTTGTCTTTCGAGACCAAGCCTTTTGTGATGTTTCGTTCGACGATTCGCCTGTCGAGGATTTTGTCTCCGAGCTCTGCCATGGGCCGAGTGTAAATTCGCAATGCCTCCTGTCAAACCACGCCCGAAGGTTGACACCCTGATGGCGACCTCCGATCCTGAAAACGTGGTTAAGGGGGTGCCGCCGTCCGCGGATCAGCTACGTGAGCTCGAGATTCTCATCCGGGCCCATCATCCGCTGCTTCTCGTCGACACGGTCGAGGAGGGCAGACTTCACGGCCTGCTGGAGCACGCGGCAGAGCACACCGGGCTCCCGCTCTTCTCCTGGAACCAGGTGGACGGGCTCCGCCGGGAGCTGCCGGACCCGGGGCAGACACCCGAGAGCGGGCCTCCCCAGAAGGCTCTGGCCTTCATCGAGCGATCGAACCTCGAGGCCATCTTCCACATGCGCGGCCTCGGCCCCTATCTCCACGAGCCGGGGGTCATCGCGCAGCTCAAGAACATCCACACGAAGTACTTCGGGCACAGGGGCGCGCTCGTGCTCTCCGGGACCTCACCGGACGTTCCCCCGTCGCTCGAACACCTCTTCACGCCGCTGAACCTCCACGCACCTTCGCCCGAGGCCTACCATAGCTTCGTGCAGGCGGTCCTCCGCGACCTCGCAAACCGCCTCGACCTCAAGGTGAAGCTCTCGAGCGTCGATGTGTCGAAGCTTCTTGCCGCTCTTCAGGGCCTTACCTTCTTCGAAGTGCAGAAGATCATCACGCAAGCGGTCATCGAAGACGGGATTCTGGGTCCCCACGACATCGCTCGTGTGCTCCAAGCGAAGCGGCAGATCATCGAGCGCTCGGGCGTGTTGGAGTATTTTCCCCACGAACACGCCCTTGGTGACGTCGCCGGTCTTCGAAGCCTCAAAGACTGGCTCCGCAAGCGCCAGGCGGCCTTCGAGGACCCGCGCCGTGCCAAGGAGTACGGACTCTCCCCGCCCAAAGGACTCCTCCTCATCGGCGTTCAGGGTTGCGGCAAGAGTCTTTGCGCCAAAGCGATCGCGGCCGAATGGAAGCTTCCGCTCATCCGCCTCGACCCGTCGAACCTCTACAATCGCTACGTCGGCGAGAGCGAGAAGAACCTCAAGCGCGCGATCAAGCTTGCCGAGAAGATGGCGCCCGTGGTCCTGTGGATCGACGAGATTGAGAAGGCGCTTTCCCAAGAGGACGCCGAAGGCGGGCCGGCGCAACGCATCTTCGGGACCTTTCTCGGCTGGCTTCAGGACAAGAAGGAAGACGTATTCGTCATCGCGACAGCGAACGACATCTCAAAGCTGCCCCCCGAGCTCCTGCGGAAGGGCAGGTTCGATGAAATCTTCTTCGTCGACCTTCCGGACATCGAAGCACGAACCCGCATCTTCGAGATTCATCTTCGGAAGCGAAAGCGCGACCCCGCGAAATTCGATCTCGCTCGCCTCGTCGATCTGACCGACGGATTCAGTGGCGCGGAGATCGAGCAAGCGGTCGTCTCGGGGCTGTACACGGCGTTTTCGCGCCAGCAGGACCTGAGTACCGAGACCCTCGTCGAGGAGATCGGCCTCACCAAGCCACTGTCGGTGACCATGGCAGAGCGTATCGATTCGCTTCGCGCGTGGGCGAAGGATCGAGCGGTATTCGCAGGCTGAGCTGCTCGCGCTGGCGCTACCGGGGCGCTTCCCCTAGGCTCCGAGCCTTACTTCGGAGAGCTTGATCATGAACCCGTCACGTTTGCTCGTCACAGTGTTCTGCGGCGTGATCGCCTCGGCTTGCAGCACGAGCAGCGAGAGCGTCAGCGAACCCCGCACCCTGGCCGTCCAGACCCAAGCCGGACCTGTGGAGGGCTTCGAGGCCGATGGTGTGTTTTCGTATCGCGGTATTCCGTATGCAGCGCCGCCAGTGGGTGAGATGCGCTGGAAGCCACCCGTCGAGCCGGAGCCGTGGACCGACACGCTGGCCGTCGTCGACCCACCCCCCATCTGTCCTCAGGAAGCATTCGCGGGCCTTCCGGTCCCGGGCTTCAACCCGAGTGAAGACTGCCTCTACATCAACGTCGACACCCCTTCCGAGGGGTCGGATCTGCCCGTCATGGTTTGGATGCATGGTGGCGCCTTCACCTTGGGCGAAGGCCTGCAGACCGATGGCGGTACCTCGGGCGATCGCATCGCCAGGCAGACAGGAGTTGTCGTCGTCAGTATGAACTACAGGCTCGGTCAGCTTGGTTTCCTGGCGCATTCGACCTTGAGTGGGGAGAGCCCAGACGGGGCGTCCGGCAACTACGGCTTGCGGGACCAGACCGCTGCCCTGCGATGGGTGAGGGACAACATTCGGGCATTCGGAGGCAATCCCGACAACGTGACAATCTTCGGCGAATCGGCGGGTGCGTTCAGCGTGTGCAGTCACGTAGCTTCCTCGGTCAGCGCGGGCCTCTTCTCGAAGGCGATCATGATGAGCGGTTCGTGCGAGCGGCCCTGGCCGACACTCGAAGCGGCCGAGCAACAGGGCGACGTGTTCGCTGCGGAGCTCGGGTGTGACACCGCCGACGATGTACTCGCCTGCATGCGGGGCAAACCCTTCGAAGAGATCCTCGCTGCACTCCCGCCGGGGGAGAACTTCGGATTCTCGCCGCCGACGGGGCCGCAGGGAAGCTGGGGTCCGATCTTCGATGAGTCGTTCTTCGCGCGGCAACCAAGCGACTCTTTCGCTTCCGGAGACTTCAACCAGGTGCCGACGCTCATCGGCTTCACGCGCGAAGAGGCGCGGCTCTTCACCTGGCTTGGCGAGATTGGCACACCTCCCCTCGAAGTCACCGAGGACAACTACGAGGAGCTGCTCGTGTACTTCCTCGGCGGCGACGAAACGCTGGCCGCCAAGGCGCTACTCGAATACCCGCTGAGCGAGTTCTCCGAACCCACGGTCGCTCTTGCCGCGATGGTCACCGATACAGTGTTCCGATGCCCAGGGCGAACGGAGGCGGCTAAAATCTCCGCGTACTCGCCGGTCTACCTCTACCAATTCGAGTTCCCCGATGGCCGGTCGCAGCTCGAGGTCGCGCTTCCGTTCATCGGTGCTGAGCCGCCGAGCTACGAGCTCGCGGCCTTCCACAGCGCAGATATCCCCTACGTGTTCGGCTACGATCCCGTTCTCGAGATCAGCTTCGAGGACTTCAGCACGACGCTCAACGCCTGGCAGCCTGGGAGCAGAGACGAGGCTCTCTGGCTCGAATTGCTCGGCTATTTCGCCCGTTTTGCGTCCAGCGGAGAGCCGGGCGCAGGCACTGGGCCCCAATGGCCTCTCTACGACGCGGAGGACGAGCGCTATCTAGCCGTCGACACCGCGACCACGATTGGCGCCAACCCCGCGGCCAAGTGCGAATTCTGGGATGGCGAGGACTATCTGAGGCCGGAACTCGTCGCCGAGTGAGTCTCAGCCAGCCGCGTTCAGCTCGCGCTTGTTGTACTCGTGCTCGTCGCGCATGCCCTCGGACGTGCTCTTCGCGACGAACTCCTCGAGCTTCTTACGAATGAGCGGAACCTTCGCGCTCACCTCGAACTCGATGTCGTACGTGCAGCCGGTTCCGTTCGGCGAGATCGTGATGTTGGAATCGATCTTCCCCGGGGTACCCACGATGTCGATATGGGCTTTGCAGGTCTTCTTGTCACCCGCATCGCGCCACTCGCGACGTTCGACGATGGTGTTGGTCGCGCTGAACAGCTTCTTGGCGAAGCCTGGAAGGTCGCTATCGATCTCGCGTGTCGAGGTGATGGTCTTGGTGCCGCCAGCCTCGTCGATCTGGAGTTTGATGTTCTTCTCACCCATCGCCTCGCTACGCTTTTTGATCACCTCTGGGTCGGTGACGAAGCGGTAAACGGTGTCGATGTCTTGGGTGTAGTTGATCGTGAGGTTCGGCATTTCCAGCTCCCGTTGCGAACGGAGAGCCTAACACGGAAAGAGGGGAGGGCGAGACGCTAGGTTCCGAAGAAGGAGAACAGAATGATCTGCGCAACGGAGAAGTACACGATGAGTCCGAGCACATCGACGACCGAGGCGATGAACGGTGTGGAGGAGACGGCGGGGTCGAGGCCAACGTGCTTGATCAGCAGTGGCAACAGCGAGCCGATCATCGTGCTGAGCGTGACGATCGCGAGAATGCTTGCTCCGATCGCGGTGGCCAGCGCTGCCGGGGCGACCGTTTCGCCGGCGAACCAGCCGCGGGCGAACCCAATCATTCCGAGGGCTACACCGAGGGAGAGCCCGATCAGCAGCTCGCGCCCAAGGACCCTCGCCCAGTCGCCCGGCGTGAGCTCCCCCAAGGCCATCGCTCGGATGATCAGCGTCGACGATTGCGACCCCGCATTACCGCCTGATGCGATGATCAGGGGGATGAACAAGACGAGCTCGACCGTCGACGCGAGCACTTCCTCATTGTCCTTGATCACTGTCGCGGTCAGGAGTTGAGCGATGAAGAGCAGCACCAGCCAAGTGCCGCGCTTCCACACGAACTCGGCCCAACTCGTCTGAAAGTAGGAGTCCTCGAGGGGCACGACGCCGCCCATCATCTGCGCGTCCTCCGTGGCCTCCTCGATGACGACATCGACGACATCGTCGACCGTGACGACGCCCAGCATCCGGCCCCGATCGTCCACGACAGGAAGCGCTGCCAGATCATAGCGCGCGATGGCGTGGGCCACCTTCTCCTGGTCGTCGGAGGTGTCCACCGCGAAGACCTTGTCCGTCATGATCGCGGACAAGGTTTGCGTCGGCTGTGCGAGAATCAGGTCCCGCAGCGAGACGACACCGACGAGTTCACCGGCCGTCTCACTGACGTAGATGTAGTAGAGAATCTCGGCGACGTCCGCTCTGCCGAGTTTCCGCGCCGCTTGAATTGCCTCGGCGACCGTGGTGTCGGGTGGCAGCGAGACGAACTCGGTCGTCATCCTGCCGCCGGCGGTCTCCGGCTCGTAGTGCACCAGCTCGCGAGCTTCCTCGGCGGCTTCGGGTTCGCGTCGTTCGAGCGCGGAGAGTAGGGCGGCGGCGTCGTCCTCTTCGAGCTCTTGCAAGAGGTCGACTCGGTCGTCCGGGTCCATCTCGGCCAAGAGCTCGGTGGCACGGCGCGTATCGATCGCGTTGAAGACCAGAACCTGACGGTGAGGCGTCAGGCGCTCCACGACGTCGGCGGCAATGTCGGTCGGAAGAGCCCGCACGAGCAGGACGGCCTCCTTGGCGGTCAGGTCCTCGAGCAGCTCTGCGATGTCCTCGGGGTGAATCTCGGAGACCGCTTCACGAACGGCTTGCGGGCCCGCGGCAATCGCGTCCTGAAGATCCGGTCCGATGAGAGGCGCCAATCGCATTGGGCCGGATTGTGGCGCAGCCTGCCGGGCGCCGCAGCCAAAAACCGACCTACGCCGGCTCTTGTTTCGAACGGAAGCGGATGTTGAGCAGCTCCACCATCAGTGCGAAGGCCATGGCGAAGTAGATGTACCCCTTGTTGATGTGCTGCCCGAACCCCTCCGCGGTGAGCAGCACGCCGATGAGCATGAGGAACGAGAGCGCCAAGATCTTCATCGAGGGGTGTTTGTTGATGAAGTCACCGATTTGTTTCGCGAACGCCAGCATCACGCCAATCGCGATGATCACGGCCGTCACCATGACTTCGATGTGCTCGGCCATGCCAACAGCAGTGATTACCGAGTCCAGGGAGAAGATGATGTCCAGGATCATGATCTGCGCGACGATCCCAGGAAGTCCGCTGAACCAGCCCTTCACGTCTTCTTCTTCGTCGCTCTCGACCTTTTCGTAGATCTCCTGCGCGCTTTTCGCGATCAAGAACAAGCCGCCGCCGAGCAGGATCAGATCACGCCCTGAGAACGCATGCCCCCTCAGCTCGAAGAGCGGATCGGTCAATTGCATGACCCAGTTGATCGTCAGGAGCAGTGCGATGCGAGTCAGCATCGCCCCGAGCAGACCGAGTCGATATGCGAGGGGCTGTTGCTCGACGGGTAGGCGCGAGGCCAGAATCGCGATGAACACGATGTTGTCGATGCCGAGGACGATCTCGAGCGCGGTCAACGTCAGCAGCGCGATCCAAGCGTCCGGGTTGGTGAGCAGCTCGACCATCCGCTCGCGTTGTAGCGTGACCGCACCATCTCCTGCAATCCCTCTTGGCAGTCGTCGGCGCTCGCGGTACCCCGGGGGCATGGGCCATCAGATCGAGACCATCTCCGCGCATGCCGGGCAGGTGCACCACGAAGCCGGGCAGCCGGTCACGCCGCCGATTTCCCTCTCCACGACATTCGTTCAAGCCGCTCCGGGCCAGCACGAGGACCATGCGTATAGCCGTATCGGCAATCCTGGGCGGGACGCACTCGAACGGACCCTCGCCGAGCTCGAAGGTGGGGCGAACGCGGCCGCGTTCTCATCCGGCTGTGCTGCCATGCACGCGGTTCTGCAGCTTTTGCGACCCGGCGACCATCTCGTTGCCTGCGCCGACATCTATGGGGGAACGTATCGCCTGATCGAGCAATTGGTCGGCCCGTTGGGTGTGCAGACGGCTTGGGTCGACATGTCCGACGTTCGTGCGGTCGAGCAAGCCATGACGGACGCCACCAAGATGCTGTGGATCGAGACGCCGACCAATCCGTTGCTGAGGGTGTTCGACATCCGCGCCCTCTCCGACATCGCTCACGCGCACGGCGCTGTCGCGGTCGTCGATAATACGTTTGCCAGCCCTTACCTCCAGCAACCCCTACGCCTCCAAGCGGACATCGTCGTCCACTCGCTCTCGAAGTATCTCAACGGTCACAGCGACGTGGTCGCGGGCGCCGTCATCAGCAACAACGACGAAGTCTCCGAGCGAATCCGCTTCGTTCAACGGGCAGGGGGCGCCGTACCGTCACCGTTCGATTGCTATCTCGTCGCCCGAGGTATCAAGACCCTTCCGCTTCGCATGGCGCGCCACAGCGAAAACGCGATGGCCCTGGCGCATTGGCTTCGAACCCAGCCGCGCGTCGAAACGGTTCACTATCCCGGCCTTCCCGATCATTCCGAGCACGAGCTTGCCTCTACGCAAATGCGCGCGTTCGGAGGCGTCGTGTCGTTCGTCGTCGAAGGCGGGCTCGAGGCCGCGAGCGAAGTGCTCCGGCGCGTCCGGCTTTTCTCTCTTGCCGAGAGCCTCGGTGGTGTCGAGTCGCTCATCGGGCAGCCCGCGCTCATGAGCCATGCATCCATGCCTGAACACGTCCGCAGGGCCCGTGGGGTCCGCGATGGCTTGATCCGGGCCTCAGTGGGGCTCGAAGCGTTCAACGACCTCCGCGACGACCTCCAGCAGGCCCTCTTAACCACCTAATTTGCGACTGATTTCCGCGGTCGCTACCCTGAGGAGGTGGATTTGGGAAAGCACATCGGAGCGATGTCGTGCCTGCTCGCGGCTTGTTTGGCACTCTCGTGCGCCGAGAGCGGTGGAGCGGTCACCGTGGATGCGACTTGGAACCTGACCTGTCCGACGGACAGTGCGGTCGAATGTGGCTCTCTCGCGCCAGAGACCTGCCTCGGCGAGTTCGGGCAGCGTGCCATCGTGGGAGCGCGAGGCTCACTCGCCTGCGACGGTGAACCCACCATCGCGGCCTGTGAGGCGATCGAACGCGCGAATGGCCTTCAAGTCATCTTCCTCGAAGCGAGCGTAGGCGCCGACTTTGCGTTCGAGCTTCGCGGCGCGACGATCGACACCGGAGACGGCTCCGTAGAAGCGTCCGAATGCACGGTCACGATCGTCGAAGACGGTCTTCCTTATGATGTGGGTCGCTGCGGCACGGAACCACCGTCGCTGGAGCAACCCTGCCGGCTCACCAACGTCTCCACCGGAAACGGCGCCGTCGTGTTCGACCTCGAGTGTCACTCGCTCATCAGCTCGACCACCGGCAACGCGTTCGACGTGGGTGCCGTTGGCGGTGGCCCGACGACAATCAGCTTCAGCAATTGCGACGGCTTCTAGAGCGACTTCTGCGAGGCTCCGTCTTCGTCGAAACGCAGGGCCACGGGCTTCTCGTCGACCACCGTATGGAGCTCCACCGGACGAGTCCAGACGCGAGCTAGCGCCTTCGTGACCTCCTGCGCCCAATCGAGCCGGAGGTCGGCGCCCTGGTGCTTGTGCTCCAAGAGAAGCTCCGAGCGATTCGCATGGTTCGCGTCGACGACGGAGATGATCGGGTTGCCGGCGTTGGTGAGGCTCGTGAGCAGCTGCGTCTTTACTTCGCTGAACGTGCGGCTTTCAATCTCCCAGCGATCGTTGCGCTCGTTGTAGCCGAACGCATACATCTTCTGATCGAGCACGAAATCTTCAGTGAGGAACTCGTCGATGAAAGTCACGTCGTTGTAGAGCGAACGCACTTCGAAGATTTTCTCACGGCCCAGTCCGGTGCGACGATCCCAATGGCGCCGAAGCTCCCAATCGTCGCACTCATCCCATTCTTTTCCGAACTGTCCCTTGTTCCAACGGTCCTCGATGTGCCGGAAGAGCTCGATGCCGAGCTTGTAGGGGTTGAGCTGGCCGGGCGAGGTGGCGAGGACGCTTGCGCAACGATCGGCGTAGTCGACGATCTCGCTGGCATCGCAGATGCGCTCGGTCATCAACCTCGAGTGCCAGTAACTCGCCCAGCCCTCGTTCATGATCTTCGTCTGCATTTGCGGCAGAAAGTAGTACGCTTCGGCTCGCACGACCGCGAGACACTCGCGCTCCCATCGTTCGAGGGGCGCGTTCTCCAGTAAGAAACCGAGTACGTCGCGTTCCGGCTCGGCCGGGAATCCGCGAGCTTGCGCCGCTTCCTCGACGAGCTTTTGCTTCTGGGACTCGACGAAGGCCTCGGGGTTGATGAACGACTCCATGTAGTCGCGGTCGACGCGGAGGAGAGGCACCTCGGGGGTGGTGGGCTCTTCGTCTTCCTCCGTCGTTGCGGGCGTGAGGTCTCGCGGCAGGTAGGGTTTCTGGGGGTCGATGAGGTTCTCGAGGCTGAGGCACGCATCGATGAACAGCTCGATTTTTTCGAGGCCGACGCGGTTTGCCCACTTGCGAACGATCGCGCCGTGATTGGCCATTGCATCGATCCACTTGCGCAGGTCGGCTCCGTCTTTCGGGTCCCGGCCTTGGCTCGTCATCCGGAAGCAGAAGTTGTTCTTGAAGAAGTCGACGTGCGCGTACACGTGCGCCATGACGAGCTTCTGATCGACTAGGCTGTTGCCCTCGAGCAGGTACGCGATGGCTGGGCTGTTATTGATGACGAGCTCGTAGATTTTCGATAGACCGTACTCATTGCTCTTGCTGAGACGCTCGTACTCCATGCCCCAGCGCCAATGCGGGTAGCGGGTTGGAAATCCTCCATAAGCCGCGACCTCGTTCATCTGGTCGTAGCTGAGCATCTCGAAGATCGTTGGGAAGAAGTCGAGACCTACGGTGCGCGCGAATTTCTCAATGCGCTTTTGCTCGTCTCGAAGGTAGTTCGGCAGGGCGGTTTTCAAGGCGTACTGGGCCACGCGCTACTTGCCTTTCCCCAAGAACTCGCGGATCGACTCGACAATCGCATCCCGGTCGTTGATCTCGCTGGTGATGAGCTGCTCGTCGTCCGAGAAGTGCTCCCGAAGATCTTTGATGAACTGCCCGGATCCGTAGGGGCTATCGACCTGCCCGTAACAGAACACGTTGGACGCCGGCAATAGAAGCTTCTTCAGGATATCGACGCAGAGCAGCGTGTCGTCGACGCTCCAGTTGTCTCCATCCGAGAAGTGGAACGGATAAATGTTCCACATCGAAGAGGGGTAGTCGCGCTCCACGATGTCTGCCGCCAATCGGTACGCCGACGAGATCATGGTCCCACCGGATTCTCTGGTTCGGAAGAACGTGTCGCGATCCACCTCCCGTGCGGCGGCGTCATGAATGATGAATCGGGTTTCGATGCCCTTGTATTGCTTTCTCAGCCAAGTATCGATCCAGAACGACTCGATTCGCACGATCTCTTTCTGCTCATCGCCCATCGATCCGGATACGTCCATCATGTAGATGATGACGGCGTTCGCGACCGGCTCTTCCTCGGTCTTCCAAGACTTGTAGCGCATGTCGTCCCGAGTCGGGATGATGACTGGCCGCTTCGGGTTGTAGCTCCCCAGAGCGATCTGTCGGCGTAGAGCGCTGCGGAACGTGCGCTTGAAGTGACGAAGCGAGTTCGGACCGACGTTTCGGACTCCGACGTATCGATCCTTCTTGTCGACGATGGCGCTCTTGCCCTTGTTCTCGATGTTCGGGAGCGCCAGTTCTTCTCCCAGGATGTCGGCTAGCTCGTCGAGCGTCAGCTCGACCTCGAGAGCGTGGTCGCCGGCCTGGTCACCTGCTTGCCCTTCGCCGCCGTCGCCTTCCTGCGGGTTCCCGGACAGCGGATCGCCTGGGTCACCGTCCCCTTGTGCAACGCCTCCTTGTTGTTTGTCACCAAAGCGCAGCTTGGGGATGTCGATCTGCGGGACGGGAATCGAGACGATGTCTTTGCCTTGCCGCCCGAGCAGTTCCCCCTTCGAGATGTACTTGCGCAGGTTCTGCCGAATGCGGCCGCGAACGATGTTGCGGAACCTCGAGTGGTCTTGGTCGATGCGGAGCGACAAGCCGTTACTCCCTTACGTCGCCCCTTGCGAAGATGCTGGCCACGTAAGCCAGAACGTCCGTCGCGGACGCTTCGTTGTACCCGTAGTACTTGATCAAGCGGTTCTTGATGATGTCGATCCTGTCCTGCGTCTCCTTGTCGATGACGTTCGACACGAAGCTGGAAAGCTTTATCGAGTCCTTTTGATCCTCGAAGAGCTTCATCTCCAGTGCGCGCCGGAGCCGATCGTTGGTCTCGTAGGTGAATTTCTTCCCCTCGAGCGCGAGGTGGCCGATGAAGTTCATGATCTCGCGGCGGAAGTCGTCTTTGCGCGCATCCGTGATGTCGATCTTCTCTTCGATCGACCGCATCGACCGCTCATCCGGCTCTTCGTCTTTGCCGGTGTACTTGTTCTTTACCTTCTGCTTCATCAGGTAGGCGCGAATGTTGTCGATGTAGTTCCCGCAGAGCCGGCCGATCGCCTCTTCATCCGCGCTGATGGCGCGCTGCACTTCGTTTTTGACTATCTCGTCGTACTCGGCCTTGACCACGCTTATGAGCTCCGCGTAGCGTTTGCTCTGATCTTCGCCAACCGTGAGCGAGGCGCGGAGCCCTTTCTCGAGCTCGTTCAACACCATGAATGGGTTGATGTAGCCCTCGTTGCCCTCGCGCACGAGCGAGTTGCTGATCTTGTCTTGAACGTAGCGCGGCGACATGCCTTCCAGACCTTCGCGGTTCGCTTCTTTACGAAGCTCCTTCACGTTGTCTTGCGTGTAACCGGGCAGGATCTTCCCGTCATAGAGCTTCAGTTTTTGTAGCAAAGCGAGCTGATGCTTCTTCGGCTCCTCGAGCCGAGTGAGCACGGCCCACATCGCGGCGACTTCGAGCGTGTGCGGCGCGACATGCTTGCCCCGCAGCCGCTCCGTGCTGAAGTCTTTCTGATAGATCTTGATCTCCTCGTTCATCTTCGTGATGTATGGGATGTCGATCTTGATGGTTCGATCGCGGAGCGCTTCCATGAACTCGTTGTTGATGAGCTTCTTGTACTCTGCCTCGTTCGTGTGACCGATGATCACCTCGTCGATGTCGGTCTGCGCGAACTTCTTCGGTTTGATCTTGTGCTCCTGCGTCGCTCCGAGGAGGTCGTAGAGGAACGCAACATCGAGCTTCAGCACCTCGACGAACTCGACCACGCCGCGGTTCGCAATGTTGAACTCTCCATCAAAATTGAAGGCGCGGGGGTCGGAGTCGGAGCCGTACTCCGCGATCTTTCGATAGTTGATGTCGCCTGTGAGCTCGGTCGAATCCTGATTCTTCTCGTCTTTCGGCTGGAAGGTGCCGATGCCGATGCGATCCTGCTCGCTCAATACGAGACGCTTCACCCGGATGTGATTGCTCATCACTTTCGACCAGTCTCCGTCGTAACGTTCGAGCAAATTGCGGAAAATGAAACGGCATGCCGGATTGAGCTCGCCGCGAACATTGACGCGTCGCCGGTCGTTGCCGAGTCTCAGCTCTTGCACTGCCTGGTCTCGCCAGTCGGGCGGAATCAACCGAAGCGGTTCGTCGTGCATCGGGCAGGGGAACACATCGTCGCCGCCTGCCAGTCCGGTGTCTTTCAGGTTCACCCACTCGTAGGTGTAGAGCGCGCCTTCTTCGGTCCGCGAGTAGCGCTCGAGACCCTTCTTCAACAAGCGCGCGATCGTGCTCTTGGACGAGCCGACGGGACCGTGCAGAAGGATGATGCGCTTTTCCGGACCGTACCCTTGCGCGGCCGCGTGGAGCACGTGTACCAATCGCATGAGTGGGATGTCGAGCCCGAAGATGGCGTCCTTGCCGTTCTCGATCGGGTCTTTGAAGAAGGGATAGCGAATCAGCTTCTTCTTGTTGTCGATGTATTCTTCTTCGCCGTACGACACGACCATGTCGTAGAGGCGTTGGAACGCGTTGCGCGCAACCTGCGGCTTCTCGCGTACGATTTGAAGGTAATCTTCGAAGGACCCTTCCCAGTGTAAGTCCTGGTAGCGTTCGTAGTCCTGCAGTGCGGCGATCTGCTTGACCATTTCCCCCATATCGAATTCCTCCTAGTGCACGAGCCTATCACTATCGATGATCGCTGTGTACTATCGAAGCCAAGCGACGATGCATGTGGCGACCACACATACGAACACAAACCAGCGGAGGCCGGTCGGCGGCACTTTGAGCATGATTCGGACACCGATACGCGCACCGAAGATCGACGCGACCGCCAAGACGATGGCCGGGGTCCAGGACACGAGCCCTGCCCAAGCAAAGATTGCCAAGGCCACGATTCCGAACGCTAGAGTCACCACGAGCTTCAATGCGTTCGCGCGAATCAAGTCGTGACGCAGTGTCCCAACGAGCACGCCGAGCAGTAAAAAGCCCACGCCTGCCTGGATGAAACCCGCGTAGACGCCCGAGATGAACAGCCAGACGATCGATTTCGGCGCATCTTTTGGCTGGAGTGTCGGGCCCTCTGGCGCGATGAGGGTCTGCTTACGAAAAGCGATCAATCCGGCCATGAGCATCATGGTCGTCAGCATGATCGGCTTCAGCATTTCTCGGGGAATCCAGGTCGCCAGTAGGGCTCCTATCGTTGCTCCGGAGATCGTCGGGATCAGAATTGGAACGATCGACTCGGTGTCGAGCTTGTCGTGGCGCTTGAGCGCAGCCGTACCGGAGAGACTCTGCGTCACGACTCCGAGTCGGTAGGTCCCGTTTGCGACGTCGGCGGGAAGCCCGAGTGCCATCAGCGCCGGCATGACGATCATTCCGCCGCCTCCTGCGATGACGTTGACGATCGTCGCGAGCACGCCAGCTGCTGCGAGGATCGCGAGGCTCTGGTAACTCAGCTCGTCGATCATGGTCGTGTCCGCCGCCGCGGACTATAGCCGCTTTTAGTTTGTCGGTACCTGGGTAGGCAAAGCGTGCTACCGTCGAGGAAAGTGAAGAAGACCTACGTCTTAGACACCAATGTGGTCCTTCACGACCCTCTCGCGGTCTATAAATTCGAGGACAACACGGTCGTCCTACCCATCTTCGTCATCGAAGAGGTAGACCAGTTCAAGAAAGAGCTGAGCGAGCTTGGGCAGAACGCTCGCCACCTCTCACGCATCCTCGACGAGCTTCGGAGCGACAACGGTCATACGCTCGATCGCGGCGTCCCGCTCGAAAGCACCGGCGGCGAGCTACGCGTCGCCGTACCGCCCGAAATGCCCAGACGCAGCAGCAGTCACGGCGAAATGGATCGCTTCATCCTGCAAATGGCGCTCGACCTTCGAGACGAAGACCCCGAGCGGCCGCTCGTGTTCGTCACGATGGACACGAATCTCCGAATCCGCGCCGATGCGCTCGGGCTTCGTGCAGAGACGTACGAAGGCGGTCGCGTTTCGATCGACGAGCTCTACTCCGGTGTCATTACAGTCGATGCTCCCCGCGACTTGGTCGACCAGCTCGCGAGACGCGAGCTCGTCCAGGCAGGCGATGTCGATGCGGAGCTCTATCCGCATGCGGGCATCGTACTGCGAGAGCATGAGCGCCCGAGGCACACCGCGCTCGGCCGGTTCGACCCGAAAAGCGAGACGATCGTACCGCTGCGCGTGGGGCGCGAGGGCGTATGGAGAGTGCGTCCCCGAAATCTCGAGCAGTACTTCGCGCTCGACATGCTGCTTTCGCCCGATATCCACCTCGTCACGTTGGTGGGCAAGGCGGGCACCGGCAAGACTCTGCTTGCCATCGCGGCCGGGCTTCAATCGGTCGTCCAAGACGGCGCGTACAGTCGTATGCTCGTGTCGCGCCCGATTTTCCCCATGGGGCGCGATGTCGGCTATCTTCCTGGGACGGTAGAGGAGAAGCTCAACCCTTGGATGCAACCGATTTTCGACAACCTCGAGTACATCTTCAGCAGCGGGCGCGGTCGAATGTCCGAGCATCGCAACTACGAAGAGTTGGTGTCGTCCGGCATCATCCAGATCGAGCCGCTGACATACATTCGCGGCCGCTCCCTTCCCAATCAGTTCTTGGTCGTCGACGAGGCGCAGAACCTCACACCGCATCAGGTCAAGACGGTCATCACGCGATGCGGCGCCGACACGAAGATCATCCTCACCGGCGACCCCTATCAAATCGACAACCCCTACGTGGATGCTGCGAGCAACGGTCTGACCGTCGTAGCCCAACGGTTCCAGCAAGAGAGCATCGGCGCCCACGTGACTTTGGTGAAGGGTGAGCGAAGTGAGCTCGCAGAGCGTGCCACCCAGCTTCTCTGAGCGCGCCTCGGGTCGGCTTCGAGCCGAGCTCGACGTGGCACTGCGCCGTTTGCACGACACGGCGCGGCTGCTGGTGGGCTCGACGACCCACAGCGATCCGGCGGAGCGCGCGCGCTTGGTTCGAAGTGTGAGTCTCGGCCAACACGCCAAGCCAAGATGGGAGTGGCGCCCCGTCGAGGTCGACCGCGCCGTGTGGCAGACCCTTGCGCAAGCGCAAAAACTCGCCGAGGAGATTGACGCGGCCGAGCTCTACCGTGCGCGCCTCGAGGAGATCGAGATCGAGCTCCTACTGCTCGAGTCGCTCGGGCGTACGAAACAGGTGCGGCCGATGGCCGCGCGTCTATTCGGTACGGGTGGCGAACGCTTGTTCGACGGCTCGGAGCAGACCGCCCTCGATGCCGCGCACGAGGTCCTCGCGAATCCTCCGACCGAGGAAGAAGTCAAGACGATTCCCGCCACTTCGCGCGAGGGCGTGAACCTTCGCGACATGATGTTGGACTACGCCAAACACGTGGGGCTGCACATCGCCGTTCGTGTCGACGCGAACCTCATCGCGAACGCCGCCGTCGGTGAGCGTACCGTGTTCATCGCCGACCGGCTCTTCGGTGCCCACGAGGCGCAGCGCCTCGCGACACACGAGGTGTACGGGCATCTGGTGTCCGCTTTCAACGGGCGTGCACAGCTCCTCGGGGTCCTCGCGATCGGCACCGCGGGTTCGTATGGCGACCAAGAGGGGGTCTCGATTTTCCTGGAAGAAGCCGCCGGCTTCCTCACGCACAATCGCAAACGAACGCTCGCGGGCCGCGTCCTTGCAACGTATGCGATGCATGCCGGCGTCAGCTTTGGGGACGTCGCTCGAACCCTGGTGAGCGAGCACGAGTTTAGCGCCGCCGAGTCTGTGACTCTTTGCGAGCGAGCCTTTCGCGCTGGCGGGGTTGCACGCGACGCCGTCTACCTCACGAGCTGGCTGCGCGTGCGTAGGTCCCTGCTAGCCGGCGAGGCTACCCTGGCCGAGCTGCAGCTTGGAAAGGTGTCTCTAGCCGCGCTCCCGGAGCTTCGGAGGCTTCACGTGGCGGGCCGGGTGAGTCAGCCGACCTACTTGTCGAACTTAGCGAGGAGCCGGGGCTGGACCGCGGCGGGAACCAGTTCGGCGACGTTGCCGCCGAGCCTTGCAACCTCTTTGACCAGAGTGGACGCGACGTAGAAATACGCATCGTCCGCCATGATGAACACCGTCTCGATATCGGTATTGAGATGACGGTTCATGTTGGCCATCTGGAGCTCATACTCGAAATCCGCAACGGCTCGGAGCCCGCGCAAGATACACTGGGCTCCGCGGCTTCCGGCATAGTCCACGAGGAGTCCGTCGAACGAGTCCACTTCGACCCGTCCGGGCTCGGCTCCCATCTCCTCAGCGGCCAACTGGATCATCTCCATGCGTTCAGCGACCGAGAACAGCGGCTGCTTGGACTCGTTGTTGAGCACGGCCACGATGATCCTCTCGAAGGCGACCAGGCCGCTCTTCAGGATCGCGGTGTGGCCTTTGGTGATGGGATCGAAGGACCCGGGATAAACGGCGACGGACACTAGCTGCCTTTCTCGGGTTCGTACACGCCCAGGCTGATTCCGGTGCGACCATAGCGGTAGTCCACGTCGTGTGCGAGCCCATTCGGCCACGCCCACTCGTACGATGCAGGCCGCTCAACCACGATCCAAGCACCCGGCCGGAGTCGCCCAGCCGCGCCGAGCTCTTCGAGCAGTCGCCCGACCGCCCCAACGTCCGAGTAGGGCGCATCGGCGAATACCAGGTCGAACCCCAAGCCGACCTCGGGTACTTTTCGCGCGGCCGTAGACGGATCACCCAGAAGGTCCACGCGTACCGCTCGCGTACGGGAAGCGAGCCCAAGCGCGTCCGCGCTTCGCGTGACCTCGCGAATGGCGCGGGCGTCTCGATCGACGAGCACTGCCTCGGCTGCACCCCGAGACAGGGCCTCGAAGCTCAGCGCGCCCGTGCCCGCGAACAAGTCCAACACGATTGCATCCTCGAACGCGTTTCGCGACCGCAGCGCAGACGCGAGCGCCTCTCGCACTCGATCGGAGGTCGGCCGTGTGCCCCGACCGCTCGGCGCCCCAAACTTGCGCCCCGACAGCTTTCCGCCAATCACCCGCATGGCCTCAATGCGCCACGTTAGCGCAAAAAGAGCGGCAAAAAGTGAAGCTCCCCCCGAATCGAGCGTCGGAGTGGGAAATTGTACGACCCATTACCAGATGCTAGGCCCCCAGAGCCGTTTAGGAGGCTTACCGACATGTCGAAGAAGTGCCTTCGCTGCGGTTCGAAATTTGGGAGCGAAGCTGAGTACTGTCCCCACGATGGCACTCTCCTGTCTGAGGACGAAGAACTCGTCGATCCCTTGATCGGTGAGTTGCTCCTCGAGCAGTTCCGCGTCGAGGAACAGATCGGCGTGGGAGGCATGGGTACGGTCTACCGCGCTCACCAGACCACGGTTGGACGCGACGTGGCGATCAAGGTGCTTCGCCCGGAGCTCGCGCGCGATGAGCAGGCGGTCGTTCGTTTCGAGCGGGAGGCACGTCTCACGACGGCCCTCGATCACCCAAACTTGGTGCGTGTGTTTCTCTCCGGTCGACTGCCCGATGGACGCCTCTACATCGTCATGGAGTTGCTCGAGGGTCGGTCACTGGCGGACGAGCTCGAGGTGCACGGGCCTCCGTCGATCGAGCGCGCCATCATCATGATCATGAAGCTCTGCGCCGGCCTCGGCGCCGTTCACGAGGCAGGCATCGTCCATCGCGACATCAAGCCCGAAAACGTCTACCTCGTCCAGCGCGGCCGCGACCACGACTTCGTGAAGCTGGTCGACTTCGGCGTTGCCCGCGTGCTCGATGGAGTCGGCCCGACCACGACGCAGAGCGGCCGTGTCTTTGGGACCGCCGCCTACATCTCGCCCGAAGCTGCCACCGGCGAGGATGCCGATCATCGAAGCGACATCTATTCACTCGGCGTCTTGAGCTATCTCCTGCTCAGCGGGGAGTTGCCGTTCGAAGCCACATCGGTGGCGTCGGTCTTGATGAAGCACGTCCATGAGCCTCCGCCTCTTCTCCAGACGCGCGGGGTGGGTGCGCGGGTGCCGCCCGAAGTCGCCGAAGTCGTGATGTGTTCGCTCAGCAAGGACCCTGCTACCCGGCAACAAACTCTCGCCGAGTTCGTGAATTCGATCGCCGAGGGCGCTGGGAACGCGGGGCTCTTGAACGACGCGAGGAGGCTCCTTCTAGGGACGATTTGGGGGGATGATCTCGCGGCGCCAGGCTCATACCTCGCCGCGCTCCTGTCCGCGAGCAAGCCGCCTAGCGTGCCTCCCGCGCTCGACGACACGCAGCGCGCGCTGGTCCAGCGTGACGATGCCGACGACGCGCTCCTCTCCTCCGCCCCGAAGCCGTTCGGCACAACCTCATTCGACCTTGCTCCGGCTCCGGCCGCGAAACCCAAGCGCAAGCGCCGTTGGTTGTGGACGGGTCTCGGGCTGTTGGGCGTCGTGTTCGTGGGCCTGGTGATTGGCATTTGGTTTCGCGAACAGGCACCGCAGGCCACGGCCGCCGAGCCAGTCCGTGTCGAGGTGCCGATACTGCCCATCGCCGACGTTGGAACGAACGCGCCCGTCGCGGACCCTGAGCCGATCCTGGCCGAGCAGCCGCAGGAGCTGGAGCAAGCGGTGGTCGAGCAACCGGAGCTAGACCCCGAGCCTCCCGAGTTGGAAGCGGAGGCGGAGCCCAAGAAGCGGAAGAAACCGAAACCGAAGAAAGCCAAAAAGAAGATACCGTCGCCAGAGCCGGTGTCGGTCCGAGACGCGGAGCCCGTGCGCGCCAACGAGCCCGACGAAGGCATCGATTGGACCGTTCCCGATTTCCCCGAAGAGCCAACAGGCACACCGGACAAGCCTTCGAGAAACCCGGTCGTAATCGACGAGCCGCCAGAGCGTTAGGGGGGCCCGTTTGGCTTGAGGGCGGGGGGGGGAAGATGGGTGGCGTGGTTTGGTTTAATCACGACCGCCCCGCCCACCCCCAGCCGTAATCCTCCCTCCGCGGCCTTGCTGCGCTCGGCCTTGGCGGCGCGTGCGCGCCGGGCTTCGCCGTGACGGCTCGCGGGCCGGCATGTCTTGAGGGCGGCAGCTTTTGGCGTGTGGAGGAGCCCCCGTCGCGATGCCCAGCACAGTGAGTGGGCGGGAGCGAAGCGAGCGGGCCCCGCTCGCGAGCACGGGCGTCGCGACGGGGGCTCCGTGTGCCCCGAGTACGGGCGTCGCGACGGGGGCTCCGATGACCCTACGGGTGCCCGGCGGAGTCGCCGAGTTGCTCCGCGAGCTCGCTAGGGTCGACTACGGGTGCCTGGCATACGAACTGTCGGCAGACATAGGCGGTGCCCTTGCCTGCGACCCTTGGCCTGCTTTCGAGCAGGGCCAGCGACGGCTCGCGCTCGCCCATCGCCGCCGCCATCACTTGAAATGGCCGGTAGCGGCTTCGAATGACCTCGAGCAGGGGCGTGAGTTCTTCTCGGGTGCCCACCAGTGCGATCTCGCGGGGCTCGCTCAACATGAACGCCGCCGCTGCGAGCCACTGACCAAAGCCGCTTGGGTACTGCTGCATGAACTTCGTCATCGTGCTCATGCTCTGCTCGGCGAGCTCTTGGTAGGCGCCGTTTCCGGTCAGTAGACTCAGTTTCAAGAAAACCGTCGCCGCCACCGAGTTGCCGCTTGGAACGGCATTGTCCTGGAGGTCCTTCGGCCTGTGGATCAGCGCTTCGTGGTCGTCCGACGTGTCGAAAAACCCGCCGTTGTTCTCATCGTCAAAGTGAATGATCATCAAGCCCGCGAGCTCGCGAGCCCAGTCGAGCCAGCGTTCGTCGAATGTCGCCTCATAGAGCGCGAGCAAGCCATCCGTGACGAACGCGTAGTCCTCGAGGTAGCCGTTGTACTTTGCGTCCGCGCCTGCCTTCCAGGTTCGAAGTAGGCGGCCCGAGTCTTGCCGCAATGTGCGATGAAGGAACTCCGCGTTCGCTGTCGCCGCTTCGAGGTAGTCGTCCCGCCCGAGCGCGCTGCCGGCTTCCGCGAACGCGGCGAGCATCAGCCCGTTCCATGCGGTGAGGATCTTGTCGTCTAGCCCGGGCCAGATCCTCTTCGACCGAACCTCGTAGAGCGTAGCTCGCGCACGCGTCATGCGCGCGGCTACCTCTCCTCGGGCGAGACCCATCTGTTCTCCCAGTGCGTCGGGGTCCATGTGGAGGTTCAGAACGTTGTGACCCTCCCAGTTGCCTTCGTCGGAGACGCCGTAGATCCGCATGAAGAGCTCGGCGTCGTCCCCGAGCGCGTCGCGCACCTCCGCCGCCGACCAGACGTAGAACTTCCCTTCGATACCTTCGCTATCGGCGTCCTGGCTACTGTAGAAACCGCCGCCTTCGTGCCGCATCTCGCGAAGGACGTAGTCGAGGGTCTCTTCCGTAACGCGCCGGTAGAGCTCGTTGCCCGTCACCTGCCATGCGTGCAAGTACACTCGCGCCAGCTGCGCATTGTCGTACAGCATCTTTTCGAAATGCGGCACCAACCAGCGCTGGTCGACCGAGTAGCGCGCAAAGCCGCCCCCGAGTTGATCGTACATCCCGCCCTGCGCCATCTTCTGTAAAGTCTTCTCCGCGATTGCCAGCGCGTCGGAGTCTGGCTCGCGGACGTGTTGCCGAAGTAGAAACTCGAGAGTCATGGGCTGGGGAAACTTCGGCGCGCTCCCGAAGCCACCCCAGGTTGCGTCGAACTGACCCGCCAATCCTAGAAGCGCACCGTCGAGAACCTCCTCGCGGACGGCGCCTGCTTCGAGCGACACACCCGAGAGGTCCCTCAAGCGCTCGGCGACTTCGCCCGCGCTGGCCATGACGTTCTCACGGTCGTTGTCCCAGGCCTGTTTGATGCCCGTGAGGATCTGCCGAAAACTCGGCATCCCGTGTCGCGGCTCATCGGGAAAGTATGTGCCGGCGTAGAACGGCCTCGCGTCGGGTGTCAGAAACACTGTCATCGGCCAGCCGCCCCGGCCCGTCATCGCCGTCACGGCCTGCATGTAGATACTGTCCACATCCGGACGCTCCTCGCGATCCACTTTCACGTTGATGAAGTCCGAATTCATCTGTTTCGCGGTTTCCTCGTCTTCGAACGATTCGTGCGCCATCACGTGGCACCAGTGGCAAGCCGCGTACCCGATGCTCAGGAGGATCGGCTTGTCTTCGGCCTTGGCCCGCGCCATCGCCTGTTCGCCCCAGGGGTACCAGTCGACCGGGTTGTCGAGGTGCTGCAGCAAGTAGGGACTGGTTTCGTTCTGCAAGTGCTTGGCCATACCTATCCCGTCTGTGGCGCTTACCGGTCGCAGGTCAACGTACCACCTCGTCCCGGGCCAAGTCTTGGCCCATGACTAGGATTGCATCCGCCAAAAGCGAAGCGAGCGCTTGCCCTCGGGCTGGGTCCGCGGCCGAGAGTTTGACATGCTTCGCAGCGAACTCCGAGAACGCCATTCGGCCGTCCGCAACAGCGACCATCGGCTCGTATCGTGTTTCGAGGCTTGCCTCCGGGCTGGCGACCGACCCCGCCGTCACGTCGACCGAGCCGTCTTCTACGCTCAGCAAGAACGCTTCACCGTCCACGATCAGCTCCGCTCGTAGCCGCAGGGATGAATCGACTACACGTCGGCAAGCCTCCTTGAGAGTCACGGCTATCGTTCGCAGATTGCCGGGTCGCTTCACGATCTCATCTGGCGGGAACCGCGCGCCCAGTTTCCCCAGTTCGAAAAGGAGCGGCGCAGTTTCCGAACCGAGCTCTGTGAGTTCGTACACCGTCGTGCCGTACTCCGCGTCCCGCCGGCGAATCAGCCCGTCCGCTTCGAGTTGACGCAATCGCGCCGTCAGCAGGTTGGATGCGATGCCTGGAAGGCTCTGCAGGTCGGAGAAGCGTGCCGGCCCCGCGTGCAGGTCGCGCAGGATGAGGAGGGTCCATCGATCACCCACGCGGTCGAGCGCGCGCGCAATCGGGCAGAGCAGCCGATAGCGTCGAGTTGCGGACATCTAAATCATTTTTAATGTAACAACTTTATTTTGTAAAGCATATATCGAAAACCAACGTCTTTCTAGGAGTTTTCTGATGTCTCACACCCAAGCTACCATTCTGGTCACCTCCGGCGCCGGCAATACAGGCCGCCCCGTCACGGAGGATCTTCTTCGCCGCGGCTTTCCCGTACGGGCGATGGTCCGCTCGGACGATGGCCGCGCCAAACGGCTGCGCGAGCTCGGAGCCGATGTCGTCGTCGGCAACCTCTTCGACGTCCGCGACCTGCGTCGCGCCATGGAAGGTGTCCAGCGCGCGTACTTCGTCGCCCCGCACGGAGCCAACGGGCTTCACGCTTCGATGAGCTTCGCCGTTGCCGCGGAGGACGCAAAGCTCGAGACGGTGACGACTCTCACCCAATGGCTCGTCCACCCGGCGCATCCCTCGCTCGCCACCCGCGAGCTCTGGCTTGCCGATCAGACGATGCCTTGGATGCCCAATGTGGACGTCGTCCAGATCACACCCGGCTGGTTCGCATGGACCTACTTCCTGGTCCTCGACGTCATCGCGCAGCTCGGTGTGTTTCCGATGGCGCTAGGGGAGGGGCGCAATGCGCCGCCGTCGAATGAGGACATGGGCGCGGTCGTCGCGGCAACCCTTGCCGATCCAGCTCCGCACATCGGCAAGACCTATCGTCCGACGGGACCTGTGCTGCTGACGCCGCAAGAGATTGCTGCGACGTTCGCGAAGGTCTTGGGGCGCGACGTCAAGTATGCCCCGAGCAGCATCGACATGTTCATCAAAGCCGCCACGGTCGCGGGCTACGACAGTTACGAGATCTCCCAGGTGCGACTCTATTTCACGGACTATCAGCAGGACGCGTTCGCCGTTGGCGCGCCGACCCAGGTCGTTCGGGACATCGCCGGTCGTGAGCCCGAGGATTTCGAAACCATCTGTCGCCGCTACGTGGCGGAGCGCCCAGAAGCCGTGCCTTCCTTCGCCCAGAAGATGGGTGCGCTGTCTCGCCTCGTTCGTGCGGCGCTCATGCGGACGCCCGACATGGAGGCCTTCCAGCGCGAGCAACATCATCCGCCGCTCTTGAGCCCCGCATTCGCCCAAGACGCCCCGGAGTGGAGGCAGAGTCACTTCCAGGCAAACGGAGGCTGATCGTAGTAGTCGACCCGGGTGTCTCGCCCGTGGATCGCCACCTCGCGGAACTGGTAGATGACAGCGGCCGTCGGCGCGAAGATGTCCTGGCCGAGGATGCGCACGGAGAGCACCGGCCGGTCGCTCACGCCCAAGTCGAAGAGCTTTGGAATACCGGGTGCATCGAGGTCCGCAATTCGTGGACGATGCGCCTCGGCGACCTCTTCCGGGTTTGGTGTCAGCTTGGGCTCCTGGCCGCCCCACACGA
>Ga0316191_10000191_pt1 | contig 35966 bp, 30 predicted proteins | sample Eddworburr2cm_MG_FD_204928 | JGI IMG/M metagenome (GOLD analysis project Ga0316191, IMG submission 204928) | Coastal sediment microbial communities from Maine, United States - Eddy worm burrow 2 cm | ecosystem: Environmental > Aquatic > Marine > Coastal > Sediment | place: USA: Maine...
GACCCTGGTCTTATCCTTTCCCATTGGCGTCGCGACCGCGGTTTATCTGGAAGAGTTTGCGCCCCGAAATCGCTGGACCGACCTGATCGAGGTCAACATCAACAATCTGGCGGCGGTGCCGTCCATTGTGTTCGGTCTGCTCGGGCTGGCGGTGTTCATCAACTTCTTCGGCCTGCCCCGGTCGGCACCGCTGGTGGGTGGATTGGTTCTGACCTTGATGACCTTGCCCACCATCATCATCGCCAGCCGCGCATCCCTCAAGTCCGTACCGCCGTCCATCCGCGACGCTGCACTGGGCGTCGGCGCCTCCCGTGTGCAGACCGTGACCCATCACGTCCTTCCGCTGGCCATGCCAGGGATGCTGACGGGGGCAATCATTGGCATGGCCCAGGCTCTGGGCGAATCGGCACCGCTGCTTATGATCGGTATGGTGGCCTTCATCGTTGACGTGCCGGGCAGTTTCACGGATCCGTCCACAGTGTTGCCGGTGCAGATTTATCTGTGGGCCGACAGCCCCGAGCGGGGGTTTGTGGAACGCACGTCAGCTGCCATCATGGTTTTGCTCGGTTTCCTGATCCTGATGAATGCCCTTGCGGTGTTGCTGCGCAAGCGCTTTGAGCGACGCTGGTGATTCCGGCATTGCCTTGAAATGAAAAGAGAGTTGACCTGATGCGGACCGTTTCCGTCGAGAACGAGGTGGTCATGGCTGACGATGGAACTGTGGAACCGGCGGCGGCCCGGCGGGCTACGATTGACCGCGACAACCGGGAGACGGTTGGCGACGTTACCGCCAGGAACCCGAGAATGCGCTGTCGGGATGTCAGTGTGTTCTACGGCGACAAGCAGGCCATACACGACGTCAGTATGGACGTGGGCAACAACGAGGTGATTGCATTGATCGGCCCATCCGGTTGTGGCAAGTCTACATTTCTGCGTTGCCTGAACCGAATGAACGACACCATTGACGGTTGTCGCGTCACCGGCAATATCAGCCTGGACGGAGAGAGCATCTATGACACAAAGATGGACGTGGTGGAGTTGCGGGCCCAGGTCGGGATGGTGTTTCAGAAGCCCAACCCGTTCCCCAAGTCCATTTTCGAGAACGTAGCCTATGGGCCTCGGATTCATGGTCTGACTCAGGACAAGAGCGAGCTTGAGGGGATCGTCCACACCAGCCTGGAAAAGGCCGGTCTGCTGGGGGAAGTCAAAGATCGCCTTGAAGAGCCCGGCACAGGACTGTCCGGCGGGCAGCAACAGCGCCTTTGCATCGCCCGGGCCATTGCGGTCAATCCGGAGGTTATCCTGATGGATGAGCCCTGTTCGGCCTTGGACCCCATTGCCACCGCCCGGATTGAGGAGTTGATCGACGAGTTGCGCGAACAGTACGCCATCGCCATCGTCACCCACTCCATGCAGCAGGCGGCGCGGGTGTCTCAGCGCACGGCCTATTTTCATCTCGGCGATCTGATCGAGATCGGCGAGACCAGTCAGGTCTTTACCAATCCGCGCCATCAGTTGACCGAAGACTACATTACCGGCCGATTTGGTTGAGCGTGTTCGATGACCACGGAATCTGAACAGGGAGAACCCGCCATGGGTCAGTCCGGCGAGGGGCATATCGTCAAACAGTTCGATGCCGATCTGATGCAGCTGCACGGGCGTGTGCTGGAAATGGGCGGCCTAGTCAGCGACCAATTGAGTCGGGCGCTCAAGACCCTGGATGACCAGGACGTGGACGCGGCCCGCGCGGTGATTGAGCGCGATCGGGATGTCAACGTACTGGAATTACGGACCGATGAGGACATCGCCAAAATCCTGGCTCGTCGCCAGCCCGTTGCCCGCGATTTAAGGTTGGTGCTGGCCGTATCCAAAGCAGTGACCGATCTGGAACGCATTGGCGATGAGGCCATCAAGATTGCCCGCATGACGATTGAGATATACGGCCGCGAGGCCAGTATTTTGCCCGGCAACGAATTGCTCGATGATCTGGAGTTGATGGGTCATGAGGCCCAGCATGTGCTGCGCGGCGCCCTGGAGGCATTTGATACCATGGATGTCGATCGGGCGATGAGCACGCTGGGCATGCAGGACCGGGTGGAAAAAACCTACAAGGCCGCGCTGCGCCGCCTGGTCACCTATGTCATGGACGATTCCCGCAATGTGGGTCACATGATTCAGATCGCCCTGGTGGCAAAGGCTCTGGAACGAATCGCGGATCACGCCCGCAATGTCTCCCAGTACGTGGTGTACTGCGTGCAGGGCACCGATATCCGTCACGCCAGCGTTCACATGGCCCAGTCCGGGCGATGACAGCAGCGGCCGATCCTGGTGCCATGCCCGGCCCCGGGTTGCACTTTTACATATTGGGATAGTTGGGGCCGCCACCGCCCTCCGGCACCACCCAGTTGATGTTCTGGCCGGGATCCTTGATGTCGCAGGTCTTGCAGTGGACGCAGTTCTGGGCGTTGATCTGGAGGGTAGGCTTCTGGGTCTCCTCATCCCGGACGATCTCGTAAACCTCGGCCGGGCAGTACCGCTGTTCAGGCGCATCATACAGGGCAAGATTGATCTCGACGGGAACCGTCGGGTCCTTGAGTTGCAGATGGCAGGGTTGTGCCTCTTCGTGATTGGTGTTGGATACGAACACCGATGACAAACGATCGAATGTCAATACACCATCCGGTTTCGGATACTCAATGGTCGGGCAGGCGTCGGCTTTTTTCAGGGTATCGTGGTCTGCGTGGTGTTCCAGGGTCCACGGCGCCTTGCCTTTGAGCACATAGGTTTCCAGGGCGGAGTAGGCGATCCCGCCCCACAGACCCCAGCGGAACGACGGTCGAATGTTGCGTACGGTTTTGAGCTCGTCCCAGAGCCAGGTTTGCTTTAGCGCCTCCGGATAGGCGGTTACCTCGGCGCCAGCGGGGTCCCCGGCCTGAAAAGCCGCGAACAGCGTCTCAGCAGCGGCCATGCCGGATTTCATGGCGGTGTGGGTGCCCTTGATCTTGGGCACATTGAGAAAGCCCGCCGTGTCGCCCACCAGCACGCCACCGGGAAAGGTCAGCTTGGGGATTGACTGGAAGCCGCCTTCGGACAGGGCGCGGGCGCCGTAGGAAACGCGGCGCCCGCCTTCGAACAGATCGCGGATATCCGGGTGAGTCTTGAAGCGCTGCATCTCCCCGAACGGAAACAGATGCGGATTCCGGTAGTCGAGGCCGATCACAAAACCCACGGATACCTGGTTGTCCTCCAGATGGTAAAGCCAGGAACCGCCGTAGGTGTGCCGATCCAGTGGCCAGCCCACGGTGTGAATGACACGCCCCGGCTGATGTTTGGTGGGGTCCACCTCCCACAACTCCTTGATGCCAATGCCATAGGTCTGGGGCTGCACGCCGTCACGCAGATCGAACCGCTCAAACAGGGTCTTGGTCAACGAACCCCGGCAGCCCTCACCAAACACCGTCTGCCGGGCGTGCAACTCCACACCCGGCTCGTGATTCGGGCCGGGCGTGCCGTCCTTGTTCAGACCCATATCCCCGGTGGCTACGCCCCGCACCGCCCCGTCGTCCGTATAGAGCACTTCGGCGGCGGCAAAGCCGGGGTAGATTTCCACCTCCAATGCTTCGGCCTGCTCCGCCAACCATCGGCACAGGTTGCCAAGGCTGACGATGTAGTTGCCAGCGTTGTGCATCTGCGGCGGAGTGGGCAGCCCGTAGGACTTGCGTTCGGTCAGAAACAGAAACCGGTCGTCCCCGGCGGCTGTGTTCAGCGGCGCACCTTGCTGTTTCCAGTCGGGCAGCAGTTCATCCAGGGCGCGGGGCTCGATCACCGCGCCGGACAGAATGTGGGCGCCGATTTCCGAGCCTTTCTCGATAACGCAGACTGAAAGCTCCGATTCGTTTTCGATCGCCAGTTGGCGCAGGCGGATGGCCGTGGCCAAGCCCGATGGTCCGCCGCCGACGATGACGACGTCGTACTCCATGCTCTCGCGTTCCACCGTATCTAACCCCTTGTTGTGCGTGCCCGATGCCCATGTTGCGGCGATCTGTATGTTCCTGTGAAAGTGTACCTTGGGTGATTGGACAGCACTACTTGGGTTGATGACCCGCATGGCGCACTATGGCTGATTCGATTCAGTCTGGTGCTGCATCGGTGTATCGGGTCATCTCCAGATAGCCGAGCCCGGCGGCGCTGCCCGAAACCTTCACCGCGCCTTCCCAGTAGCCGAAGGTCAGGCGCATCTCCTGATCGTCGAATCTGGATTCGATGGTCAAGTCGAGCCCTTCCTCAGGTAATCGCAGACGCCACTCAATCGGGTATCGGTCGCCCGTTTCCGGGCTGACCCAGTGTGCGATCGGTTCGAGCTCCACGTCCCCTTCCGCAAGCGCCCGGTAGCTGCCGTCCGCCTGCACCAGCACACCGGCGCTCTCCGGCGCCATGCCTCCTTGGCTTAGGCGCAGGCGGTAGAACATAAGATCGCGCCCGTCGTTCAGTTGCAGGGCAAACCAATCCCAGCCGGTTCGGTTGGGCCCGAGGGCGCTGGTACTCCATTCCCGGTCGAACCAACTGAGGCCGGTTACGTCATATTTCTCGCCATCGATAGTGATGCTGCCCCGGGTGTCCATTCGAGTGTAGCTGTAGTAATACGAAGCATTGCCGGGCTCGTCCCCCTTTGCGCTGAGCCCGGCGTTTCCCTGCAGAATCGGACCGTGTGTCGGGCTCAGCTCCAGGTCCAGGGAGACGGCCTCCTGGGTGGCGCGCAGCCGCAAGGGGAACGTGGTGTCGGCAGCACCCTCGATTTGCCAGTCCTCAACCCAGACGCGAAATGGGGACGCCCGCGCATCCGCCAACCCCAGGGCGCCACGGGCAAAGCGTTCAAAACTTCGATGACGCTTGTTCGTGATGTCGCTTATCGCAAAATGCGCCATGTACACCTGACGGGTGCGCCAGGCGGATCCAGTATCGGCATCATGGGGTGACACCGCGGTTCTGAACACGGTGAGCTGGTAGCCGAAGTCCTGTCCTGCGGTGCTTGTCAAATTGCCGGTCCAGTACCACCACTCGTTTCGGAAATCCGGGTGTGGGCCGTGATCGGCCGGGAAGTCGAACGCGCGCGGTTTCAATGCCACTGCATAGCCTTGGGACTGCTCGCCGCCCAAGGTGGTCCGAACATCCGGACCCGCGGAGGGCGCCATGCCGTCCGGTTCGCACCCCGCGCTGATCAGCAACACGGCCATCGGCAGCAGACAAATGCGCGCCCATCGGCTGTACGCTGCGATCCTGAAATGGCAGATTCCCATTGGACGCTCGCTGCCCCATCCACGTTCGGCGCAGCGTTTGGATCGTGCGGCTGCGCTCGGGTTGGTCCTGGTCATTTCATCTCCAGGAATCTGTGCCCGTTCCATACGGCCTTGAGCTGGCGGGAGCGGATTCATCCCCACCGCCGATGCGCTCATCACGCATGTATTCCCAAACCACACTCTGGACCCACCGCAGTGAGGCCGCCGTGAATGTCCGGTGTCGGCTCGGCGTTTGTCTTGGCTTGATCTGCGGTGATCATATTCCTGTATCTGGCGTCGATCCGCACCGTGTTCCAATATGAGGTGCGAGCGATGCAGGCGCGCACCCGGTGCCGCCGCGGATCGCTTTCCCGGGCTTAGTCCGCTGGGCGCGGCAAACCGATACCGGATCGCCGCCTGGATTTTTGTGGCTGGAGACGTGTGGTTGCCTGGGGGAGGCGAGCGCTTGCGCTGCAGATGGATTGGGAACAGAGCTTCGTTGGCACCCTGTTCGTTGTTCTGGTGACGTCCGCTCCGGATCCTGTGGTCACCGCAGTTGCCCACTAGCGGCGGTGGATATGGCCATCGGAATCTGCTGTATTTGCACGGATAACGCGTTCCGCACGCGTCGCCGACTGTGCATATCAATCCGCGTCATCCGCCTCGGGAAGCTGGGATTTATAGCGTTCCCACAGCATCTGTTTCACATGATGCCCCTCGGGCCCGCCCTGCCCGACCAGGCCGTGCTCGGGTTGCGAATACATCCATCGCTCAAAATCGCTTTGTGAGCCAAGTGGCGGGTTGTGCTCGCCTTTGGCCAGCGCCCTGAACCGAACCCACATTTCCCGTTCTACCCGGGCACCCTGCGGACCACCCTGGCTCCAGACCCCGTACTCGGGTTGCGAGTACATCCAACGTTCAAATGCATCCCGAGATCCGCCGTCGAGTGGGGGAGGGTCTTTATACAGCGCCTGGAAACGTTGCCACATTTCCCGCTCCACCTTGGCGCCCTGTGGGCCGCCCTGGCTCCAGACGCCGTACTCCGGCTGCGAGTACATCCAGCGCCGGAAGGCTTCCCGCGTGGGATGAGGTGGCAGCCCCATCAGCGGGTTGGTCCCGTCTTGGTTTCTGTGTGTCTTTGACCCCGGTTCAATGGCTCAGGATCTGGCTCAGGAAAAGCTTGGTCCGTTCCGACTGGGGATTGTTGAAGAATTCTTCCGGCTGGTTCTGCTCGATGATTTCACCGCCGTCCATGAATATCACCCGATTGGCTACGGTCTTGGCGAAACCCATCTCGTGGGTCACGCAGAGCATGGTCATGCCGCTCCCGGCAAGCTCGACCATTACGTCCAGGACCTCTTTGATCATTTCCGGATCCAGCGCCGAGGTGGGTTCGTCGAACAGCATGATTTTCGGACTCATGCACAGAGAACGTGCGATGGCCACGCGCTGCTGCTGACCGCCGGAAAGCTGTCCCGGAAACTTCCCGGCCTGCTCCGGGATTTTCACCCGCTCCAGGTACTGCATGGCCACTTCCTCGGCCTCCCGTTTGGGCATTTTGCGCACCCAGATCGGCGCCAGCGTGCAGTTCTCGAGCACGGTCAGATGCGGGAACAGATTGAAGTGCTGGAACACCATACCCACCTCGCGGCGGATTTTTTCGATGTGCTTCAGGTCGCCGGTCAGCTCTACGCTGTCGACAATGATCTGGCCGCGCTGGTGTTCTTCCAGGCGGTTGAGGCAGCGAATCAGGGTGGACTTGCCCGATCCGGATGGACCGCAGATTACGATGCGTTCCCCTTTGTGCACCGTCAGGTCGATGTCCTTGAGTACATGGAACTCCCCGTACCATTTATGGACGTTGATCAGTTGAATCATGATCTCGTCCGACACGGTCAATTCTAGCTTTGGCGTGGCCGCATCTTCGGTCATTGGATACTCCTGGCAAAATACGTGTTTGAGTTCATCAGCAGCGGTCCGCGCCGGTCAGGAGACTCTGATCTGCTCGTGAAACTGCATCTTGGGACTGAAAGGCACAGCTTCATCGTTGCAGATCTTGGCAATAGAACAACTGTCACCCGCGATCTGCCCTGCGTTCTGCCCCTTGAAAGCATATTTCACCCTCCAATCTGTTTCGCCCAGAATAGATAAGAGGCTCCTTAGCGAGCGTGCCCGGTGTCGAGTTTGCGTTCCAGATACATGCTGTATCGGGACATGCTGAAACAGAAAATCCAGTACACGAAGGCGCAGAAGACATAGCCTTCCACCGAGTAGCCCAGCCACTTCGGGTCGGTTGCCGCCGCCTGGACGATGCCCAGGAAATCGAACAATCCGATAATCAATACCAGGGTGGTGTCCTTGAACAGGCCAATGAAGGTGTTGACGATACCGGGAATCACCATTTTCAGGGCCTGGGGCAGGATCACCAGACCCATGACCCGCCAGTAGCCCAGACCCATGGCTTCCGCCGCCTCGTACTGACCTTTCGGGATTGCCTGAAGGCCACCGCGAATGACTTCGGCCATATAGGCCGCGGAGAACAGCGCCACACCGATCAGCGCCCGGAGCAGCTTGTCAAAGCTGGCCCCCTCCGGCATGAACAGGGGAAACATGACAGAGGCCATGAACAGCACGGTGATGAGCGGCACGCCCCGCCAGAACTCGATGAAGACGACGCAGATGGTGCGCACAATAGGCATGTTGGAGCGCCGCCCCAGCGCCAGCACCACGCCGATGGGCAAAGACGCCACAATACCGATCACCGCAATGACCAGGGTCAGCATCAGGCCGCCCCACCTGGGTGTTTCCACCACCGCCAGACCGAAGCTGCCGCCGTAGAGCAGGAAGAAAGCGATGATCGGGAAAATGAACAGTAGAAAAATGGTCAGCCATTTCCGTCCGGGCATGCGCTCGAACATCATCGGTATGAGCACGGCGAAGAAGATAATGAAGGTCAGATCGACCCGCCAGCGCTCCTCGATAGGGTAGAAGCCGTACATGAACTGAGCGAAGCGCACCTTGATGAACACCCAGCAGGCGCCGCCGCTGGTGCAGGCTTCGCGGGTGTCGCCGCTGAGGTCCGCGTCGACGAACACCCAACGAATGATCGGTGGTATGACCAGGATCAGCAGGTAGGCCGCAAGCAGGGTGAGAATCGTGTTCCATGGGCCGGAGAACAGGTGCCGACGCATCCAGGCCACGGCGCCGACCGCTGAAGACGGGGGCGGCAGATCCGGGTGTGTGCCGGGTTCGTAGGTTTGGGTTGCCGGGTTCATATGTTATCGCTCCACCAGCGCCATATTTTTGTTGTACCAGTTCATAAACAGCGAAATGGTGAGGCTGATGGTCAGGTAGACCCCCATGGTGATCAAAATCACCTCCACCGCCTGGCCGGTCTGGTTGAGCACCGTTCCGGCGAAGATGGACACCAGTTCCGGGTAGGCGATGGCCGCCGCCAGCGAGGAGTTTTTCACCAGGTTGAGATACTGACTGGTCAAGGGCGGAATGATTACCCTCAAAGCCTGTGGCAGGACCACCAGCCGCAACGTGACACTGTTGCGCAGACCCACGGCCGAGGCCGCCTCGGTCTGGCCATGGCTCACCGACAGAATGCCGGCGCGAACGATCTCTGCGATGAATGCGCCGGTGTAGATGCTCAGGGCAAGCAGCAGGGCGACGAATTCCGGAATCATCACCAGACCGCCCTGAAAGTTGAATCCCTTGAGCACCGGGTATTCCCATGCGAGCGGCAGGCCGGTGACGATGGCGGCCAACGCCGGCAGTCCAATCAAAATGGCCAGGGACACGTAGAAGGTGTGGAACGGTTGCCCGGTACGGTCCTGCCGTTTGCGTGCCCAGTTGCGCATGATGATGATGGCCACGATGGCCACGATCAGTGCGATCACAATCCACATGAAACCCGATTGCGGTAAGGGTGCCGGGCTGTAGAGTCCGCGGTTGTTCAGAAAAAACGTGTCCAGCAGTTCAACGCTGTTCTTGGGTGCCGGCACTGACCTGAGCACGGCGAAATACCAGAAGAAGATCTGCAGCAGCAGCGGAATGTTGCGGATCACCTCGATGTAGACGGTGGCGATGCCCGAAACCAGGAGGTTTTTGGACAAGCGTGCGATCCCCACCAGCAGGCCGAGCAGGGTGGCCAGGACGACGCCGACGGCCGAGACCAGCAGGGTGTTGAGCAACCCCACCAGAAAGGCGCGTCCGTAGCTCGATTCCTCGGTGTATTCCACCAGGTGCGTGATAATGCCGAACCCGGCGGTGGTGTTCATGAATCCGAAGCCCGAAGCGATGCCCTGGCGTTCCAGATTTTCGGCGGTGTTGTTGAAAATGTAGAGCCCGAACAAAACCACGGCACCCAGTACCAGCACCTGGAAGAATATTCCACGGTAGACCGGATCGTTCCAGATGGGTGGTTTGGCAGGCGTGCTGGAGATCTCGTGATTTGTCGACATGGTTGCCCCGGCGAGCCGTCGATCGAATTATTGAATAGCAAGAGGCTGTCTGGCGTTTGTTCCAGACAGCCTCAATTCTAGGACGTTTTCAGACGGTTTGCCTGCTACCGGATGGGCGGTGCGTACTGAATGCCACCCTGGGACCAAAGCGCGTTGAGACCGCGCTCGATTTTCAGCGGCGTCTCCGGGCCGAGGTTGGCGGCGAAACTCTCACCGTAGTTGCCGACCTGGGTGACAATCGCCTCACACCAGCCTGGTTCTAACCCCAGGTTTTTGCCGGCATCGCCTTCAGAGCCGAGCAGCCGTTTGATTCCCGGATTGTCGGAGCCGGCCATGTCACCCACGTTGGCGCTGGTGACACCCATCTCTTCCGAGTTCAGCATGCAGTTGAAGGTCCATTTGACCACATCGAACCACTCGTCATCGCCATGTCGTGTCGCAGGGCCCAAGGGCTCCTTGGAGATGACTTCGGGCAACACCACGTGGGCGTCGGGCTCTTTCAGCTTGATGCGCTGTGCGTACAGGCCGGATTGGTCCGTAGTGTAGACGTCGCAGCGGCCGGCGTCGTAGGCGGCAACCACCTCATCGGCCTTTTCAAACGCAACCACCTTGTAATCCATGTTGTTGGCGCGGAAATAATCGGCCAGGTTCAGTTCTGTGGTCGTTCCGGTATTGGTGCAGACCGCCGCGCCACTCAACTCCAGGGCGCTCTTTACGCCGAGATCCTTGCGCACCATGAAACCCTGGCCGTCATAGTAGTTGACACCGGCGAAGTTGAGCCCGAGAGCCGTGTCGCGGGTCTCGGTCCAGGTGGTGTTCCGGGACAACACATCGATCTCGCCGGATTGCAGCGCGGTGAAGCGCTCCTTGGCCGAGAGGGGGGTGTATTTGACCTTGGTGGCATCGCCAAAAACAGCGGCGGCGACGGCGCGGCAAATGTCGACATCCACCCCGGACCACTCGCCCTTGTCGTCGAAGTTCGAAAACCCCGGCAGGCCCTGGCTCACGCCACATTGCACGAAACCCTTTGCCTTGACGTCTTCCAAGGTAGCGGCTTGGGCGACTCCCGCTGTTGCCAGTGCGGCCGCAACGGCGCTTAACGTAATTGCGTTACGCTTTATCATATAGACTCTCCAAGTGCTTGAATTAATATCTGCTTTGTTGGTCGCCGAACTGCACCTTACGAGCTTCGGCCGAGCAGCAGCATGCCCTTGTGGGGTAGCTGTCGAAACCGATGGTCAGGATCCCAAATCGGTTCGCGAGCCTTGAATCGTTAGTTTGCAACCATTGCAAAGTCAAGCCGCATTGCGGCAAACCCGGCCCGGCCCGCCTGCATAGCGTGGTGTTAATCAGAACCCTCAGCTGTCACTGCGCAAGCCGCATACCAGTTTCGGTTTGGCAACGGCGTTGCACCCGTCAAAGCCTGTTTCCCGAACTGCTTAGAATGTTATATATTTTATGAGGAATAGTTTATAAGCCATTGTAAAAACCCTAAGAACCGCTAAGATTTATGATTCCTCCTGTAGGTCATTGCGATCGGCTCTGGAGCGTTCTTGGACAGGCCAGAGTTGATGCCGACGGTTGGGTATCCGCCCACGGGTGGTGCGGGTAACATCCAGGATTGCCTCACTGAAGTGCATGGGCGCTTATCGCCTTGCTGATATGCAACGAACTTGTGGGACGGGACACTAGGACATCATGCGCGCATCACGATGGCGGTGCCGGCGGTCACCAGAGCGGCGCCGATCCATGCGCCTGCCGCAGGGCGTTCCCCGGTGCGGAGCCAGAGCAGGGGCAGAATGACCACAGGTGCGGTGGAGGACAGGGTCACCACGACGGCGGCATCGCCCGCCTCGAGTGCGTACAGCAGCAGAGTCATCCCAAGTGCCATTCCCAGAAAACCGCTGATGGTGATCCTGAATATATGGTCACGCCGGATCGGGATGATCGGTTTGAACCTGGCGATGGGCAACTGGGCGCCGATCAACAGGCACAAGGCGGCGGTGCCCACCCTTAGAGCAGCGGCCGCCACCGGGTCGATACCCGATTCCATAGCCGGTTTTGCGATGATGATGCCCAGGGCCTGGCAAAGGGCCGCCAGCAACGCGATCAGAATGCCTACGATCAGTGAACCGTCGGTTGCCTCGAACTGATTGCCTGATCGCGGGGCGCCGCCATAGAGAATGGCGAGCAGCACTCCGATGATGACCAGGGTGCAACCCAGCAGGTCATCCCAGGCCAGAATCTCATCCAGAAACAGGTAGCCCAACACCGCCGTCATGGGTGCGCTGGTGGCGAACAGCACACCCATACGGCGCGGACCGATGCGGCGAAGTCCGGCGAACAGCGCGGTGTCGCCAATAAACATGCCGATCAAACCGGACAAAACCAGTGCCCACAGGTAGTCCGGGGGCAACTCCGCCCAACTGCCGGATGCCAGGGTAACGCCGCCCAGCATCAGTGTAACGATCACCGAGCGTACCCGGTTGAAGGCAAAACCCCCCAGCTCCCGTGCCGGCCCATGGGCCACCAGGCTGGCCAGCGCCCAGCAGCCGGCAGCGGACAATGCCGCGAGTTCGTGCAGCGAAACCGCCATTCAGGGCGACATCTGCTGAGTCGGGTGTATCGCGCCCGAATCAGTTGCGAACGGTTTGCACCGGAATCGGGGGGATTCGGTTGGACACAACCGGGGCGTTTGGAGAAGGCGGTGCGCCATGGCAGTCAGATCGTACTCAAACGCGTCGTGCGGAATGATTGACCAGCCAGACGCCAATCAAGATCAGGATCAGGGCCAGAAGTTCCCGGATACCAGGCCGTTCGCCCAGGAACAGAGTGCCCCACAACACACCCATGATCGGAATCATATGGTTGACCTGCGAAAACGCCGTTGCACCGATGGCGCGCACCAGGTGGAAGTAGAGCAGGGTTGCAAGGGCCGTGGACAGCACGCCCAGGGCGACAATGGACCAGAGGGCCGAGGGCGTGGGCTGAATTTGCCACGGCTGCTCCAACAACAGGGCCAAGGGCAACAGCATAAGCGTCCCCGCGGTAACGGCGCCCGCGGCCAGAATGGGTCCCGGTATGTGGAGATTGCGGCGGGTAAAAACGGTATTCACCGCGTAGCTCACCGCACCGCCCAGTATGGCCATTTGCGCGACCCAGGCCCCTCCCAGATCCGACAACGCGTCCCAGCCCACCAGGATCGCTAAACCGCTCATGCCGATCAACAGGCCCAGCAGGCGGCCTCTTTGAAACGGCTCGTCCTGGGTGAAATGGTGCGCGAGAATCAGCGTCACCAGCGGCATGGCGCCCATCAGGATGGCCGCCATGCCGCTGGACACCGCCTGCTCACCCCAGCCGATCAGAGTGAACGGCAGGGCATTGCCGAAACAGCCAACGAAGGCAAAGGTGAACAAGACCTGAGGGGTCAGTGGGATCCGAACACCGGTTCGCCAGGCGTAGGCCCCCAGCAAAGCTGCAGCCAGAGCCAGGCGCATCACCGCCAGGGTCAACGGCGGCACGGACAAGACCGCCACTTTGATGAACATGAAGGACGAACTCCATATGGCCGCGAGCAACAGCAGCAGGGCCAGATCGTCCCAACGGGCCCGGCGGATGGTCGAGGTCCCGCCTCGGGCGTTCAATTTGCGTTAGATGCGCTGCACATCGACAAAAGTCTCGTGGTAACAGGCCCCGTCGGCGATATCGGTTTTGAGGTCCGCGGGTATCAACGCATTGACGGTTTGGCCGTTGTCGCTGGTGGCCAGCCAGGTGCCCTTGGCGGAATACAGGACACCGGGTTGCACCGCGTCACTCACCCGGGCCTCCAGCCGCACCTCACCCCTGGCGTTCTTGAGTATCACCCTGTGACCGGTTTCGATCTCCAACCCGGCCGCGTCGGTGGGGTGCATCTCTACCGTGGAAGGCCCTAGGTTGGCCGGATGCCCACCAAAGGTGCTGTTGGTGCGTTCGAAGGAGGACGGGCTGATCAATACAAACGGGTGCGTGGCTGTGCTGGCGCCATAGCGTGGAACGCCGCAGCCATAGCGGGACTCCAGCGCGTCCGAGTAAAGCTCCACCCGTCCCGAGGGCGTGGCCGGCGCCACCGTCCCGCAGATCAGCGGTGGCTCTCCCGATGCCGTGTTGAGGGGCAGCGCCGTGTCGATCGGTAGCTGGCTTGGTCGTTTTCCGCCCAGGCGGGCGTCATCAGGATTCAGGGCGTCGTCCATCAGCTCCGGATCAGTGGCCTGGAACAGGGGTTCGGTAAACCCGAAGCGGGCTGCGAGGCGGCGGAAGATTTCCGTGTTGGGCAATGCCTCGCCCTGAAGCGGAATGACCGCCTCGCTGCGCTGCAGGTAATGCTGGCCGTAGGCGGCGTACAGATCGCCGTGCTCGAAATGGGATGCAGCCGGCAGGATTATGTCGGCATAGGTCATGCTGTCGGTCATCACCACATCGCTGCCGACAATAAACAAATCCTCCCTGGTCAGTGCGCGGCGCAGGCGGTTTTGATCGGGATGGGTACAGAGCGGATTGTGGTTGTAGATGAACAGGACCTGCACCGGCGGGTCCAGCTCCGGGTCCAGCAGGTGCCCCGCCACGTCCACGATGTTGAACATCCGGGTGCCGTGGGGTATCAGATCCGGGCGCTGCAGGCGCTCCGGGGTTTTTGGGAAAATGGCGCCGGGCATGGCTGTGACGCCTGCGCCCGGGCGTCCGAGATTGCCGGTCAGCGCCTGCAGGGCCATGGCCGCCCGCAACGCCGATCCGCCCCAGCGCCCGCGTTCCAGTCCGTTACCCAAACTCATGGCCACCCGCTGGGCCGACCCGTAGAGTGCGATAAAGTGTTCGATGATGTCGGCGCCCAGACGGCATTCCGCTGCTGCCTGGGCCAGCGTGTATTGCCGTGCCTGAGCAAGGTACGGGTCGAGGCCGGTGGCCCATTGCTCGAGAAACGAATGGTCCAACAAACCCCGTTGTTCGAATTCGGCGGCCATGGCCAGTGCCAGTACCACGTCCGTGCCCGGCCGGGGCTGGACGAACAGATCCGCCTGGTCAGCGATTTTTGTGCGCTTGGCGTCCACCACCACCAATTTGGCGCCCCGGGCACGGGCCGCTTTAATCATCCGCGCCAGATGGAGATTCGAGGTGGTGACGTTGTTGCCCCAGACGATGATCAGGTCCGCCAACGTAACCTGGTCCGGCGGCAGTCCCGGGCTGTCTCCGAACAGACTCCGGTAGGCGGTGCCGCGCACCGCTCCGCACAGCGGACCGCGATCCAGCAGGGTGGCGCCCAGGCGGTGAAAAAAGCGTCGATCCATGGACGCCATCGCCAGTTGTCCGTGGGGGCCGGCATAGTTCAGGGGCAGCACTGTCTGCGGTCCGTGTTCGGCCATGGCTTGGGTGAACCCACGGTGCACCCGGTCCAGAGCCTGCGCCCAGCCGATGCGTTGATACTCGCCCGAGCCCCTGGGGCCGGTTCTGAGCAGCGGATGGGTGAGGCGACCCTCGCCGTGGACAAAATGCGGGTAGTACCGCGTCACTTTCTTGCAAACCGTCCCGCTGGTGTAGGGATTGGTATCGGATCCCCGCACTTCCACCACCCGGCCCGCCTCGACGGATACCGAGAGGCTGCAGGTGTCGGGGCAGTCCAGGGGACACACCGACGCTTTGATTTCGACACAGCTCATGTTTGACGGCTCCCATTGCTCAGCCGATAAACTTAGTCCCTTGAGTGCAGGTTCGATAGGGTCAAACCTTAACAAAAGCGGGTACAGGTGGATTCGGCCTGTGCCGCCGTGCTGGCGCGGTCATCTCGGGCTTGCTGTAATGGGGCTTTGGAATCCGTTTGCCAGGAAACACGATGTGAATCCATGTCTGGGCGAGGTTTCGCCGATACGCGAAATCCTGCTGCGCCACCCTCGGGACGCCTTTGTCAGCCAATCCTTGCTCAATCAGACATGGCGTGCCCTGAATTATCTGGCTGAGCCCGACTTCGTCCGGGCCTGTGCGGAGTACGACGGCTTTGTTCGGGTGCTCGAGTCCCAGGGCATGGAAATCCATTTCCTCGCGGGCCACCCCCGACTGACTCCAGATGCCCTGTATGTTCGGGACGCGGCGATCCTGACCCCCCGGGGCCTATGCCTGGCGGCCATGGGCAAGGTCGAGCGGGTGCCGGAGACGGATGTGCTTGCAGAGCAGAGTAAGACGATAAACTGGTCGCTTTGCGGAGGGATCAGTCCGCCCGGACAGGTGGAAGGCGGTGATTTGGTCTGGCTCGATTCGAAGCGGGTGCTGATTGCCCACGGCTACCGCACGAACGCAGAGGGCATTCGTCAGTTCCAGGATCTGGTCGGTTCCGAGGTGGAGGTTCGGGAGGTGCCGTTGCCGCATTTTCGTGGCCCAAACGATGTGCTACACCTCATGTCCATGATCAGCCCGGTGGACCATGATCTGGCGCTCGTCTATTCACCACTGATGCCAGTGCCATTCCGCAACTGGCTGCTGGAGCTGGGGATGACCCTGGTCGAAGTGCCTGAATCGGAGTACGACTCGCTGGGTTGCAACGTGCTGGCCCTCGCACCGCGGCGGTGTGTCCTGGTGGAGGGCAACCCGGAAACCCGGCGTGCGTTGGAGCGTGCCGGGGCAGAGGTGATCGAAATCGAGGGCAGTGAGATTTGCCTGAAGGGGAGCGGCGGCCCGACCTGCTTGACCCGCCCCCTGGTCCGCAGCCCATTCTGATTGGCTCCAAATCGGTGGGCCGCCATTGTCGGTCCCCGCTTCCATGATCATATTGGGGCCGCGCTGTGGTACTCGACGCCGGGAGTCGGACGGGTGAAACTCAAGGGAGCCTTTGATCTATTCGTGAACGTGCATCTTGGGACTGAACTGCACAGCTTCATCGCTGCAAATCTTGGCAATAGAACAACTATTACCCGCGATTTACGCCTTGAATCTGCACATTTCCCTCTCCAATCTGCTTCGTCCAGAATAAATCAGAGACTCGCAAGCAACTGAAACGGGCGGGGTAGCGATTTGAATACCGGCAATGGGAACTCAGGGGACAACAAACTCGACCGTATCGTAGCCGACGCACGCAGCTCCAGGGATGAGCGTGAACAAGGCTATCGGGAGCGCGCACTGCGCATGTATCCCTGGATCTGCGGCCGATGCGCCAGAACCTTCACACGGGCGAATGTTCAGGAATTGACCGTGCATCACCGTGACCACAACCACGACAACAATCCGGCCGACGGCAGCAACTGGGAGTTGTTGTGCCTTTACTGTCATGACAACGAGCACAGCCGGCAGCTGGATGGGGCCTGGTCCGGTGGGGACGAAGTGAACGATACCGTCGGCGCCACGCACAAGCCCTTCGCGGCCCTGGCCGGACTGCTCAAAGACAAGGACTGAGCCGGTGCCGACCCGATTTCTGCCCGGACCGGTTCCGACTCGTCTCTGGGGGCGTGCCAAGGCGGGCGCGATGGTTTGCCGTCCCGCTCCATCGGCGATCAATAACTGCGGGAAGTCCTGACGTGGCGCGCCGATTGGCGGCCATACTCGCCGCCGATGTGGTGGGCTACTCTCGCCTGATGGGTATGGATGAAGCGGGTACCCTCGAGCGTCTTAAGTCTCTGCATCGGACTCTCGTCGCGCCTGGGATCAAGGACCATGGTGGCCGAGTGGTGAAGCTCATGGGCGATGGCCTGCTGGCGGAATTCACCAGCGTGGTGGCGGCGGTTGAGTGCGCCCAGGGCATTCAGTTGGCGATGGCGAGCCGTGAACCGGACGCGGGCGTTGAGCATCGTCTGCTGCTTCGCATCGGTGTCAATCTGGGCGACATCATCATCGACGGCCACGATATTTACGGTGACGGTGTCAACGTCGCGGCACGTCTCGAGGCCTTGGCCGAACCCGGTGGTCTGGTGGTGTCCGAGGCCGTGCACCAGCAGGTGCAAGATCGTCTGGACATTGTTTTTCGGGATTTTGGCGAACATGAGCTGAAGAACATACGACGGTCCGTCCGGCTCTGGACCTGGCAGCCCAACGATGCCGCAGCGAGCGTGGAAGGGGTTTTGTCACCGACCCTGCTGGCGCCACCGGACAAGCCGTCCATCGCGGTGTTGCCCTTTCAAAACCTGTCGGGGGACGCGGATCAGGATTTTTTTGCCGACGGCATGGCCGAGGACATCATCACGGAATTGTCTCGCATGCCCTGGTTTTTCGTGATCGCGCGCAATTCCAGTTTCTCCTACAAGGGGCGTGCGGTGGATGTGAAGCGGGTCGCGCGGGAATTGGGGGTCAAGTACGTCTTGGAAGGCAGCGTACGTAGCGCTGGGGCGCGACTGCGTATTACCGCTCAGCTGATCGATGCCAGCACCGGGCAGCACGTCTGGGCCGAGCGCTATGATCGTCAGGTGACCGACATTTTCGATGTCCAGGACGAGGTGAACCAGTCCATTGTCGGCACCATCGCGCCGGAGTTCTTGTCTTTTGAGGCAAAACGGGCGCGGCGCAAGGATCCGGCGAAACTGGATGCCTGGGAATGTGTAATGCGTGGACGTGCCCACCTGTGGAAGCTGAGCCGTGAGGAGGCGGCGGAGGCAAAAGTCCTGTTTCAAAGGGCTGTCGAGCTGGCGCCCCGGGGCGAATTCGGTGCCGGCGATCTCGCCTTGATCCATTTTCTTGAGGCCTATTATCGATGGAGCGATACGCCCGAGCGGTCATTGGACTACATGGTCGAGACGGCCGAGCGGGCCGTGGCCGCAGACGATCACGATCCCTGGGCGCTGACAGTGCTGGCCTGGGCCAACATCGTCGCCCACCGGTGGGACGCGTCCCTGTCGGTGATTGATCGGGCAGTGGTGCTGAGTCCCAATTTTGCATCCGCCATCGGCATCCGCGGCGCAATTCTGGCGCTTCAAGGTGAACCCGAGGCAGGCATCGATGAGATCGGTCGGGCCATCCGCCTCAGTCCCCGTGACGGAATGATGGTGTTCTGGCTGATGGGGCTGTTTTGGGCCTATTTCTCCATGGCCCGCTATGAAGAGGCGATTGCGACCGCACAGCGCGCGATCGGGCTGGCGCCCCAGAATCCGACTTTCCGCCGGCAGTTGGCATCGGCGCTGGCCTGGGCAGGCCGGTTGGACGAGGCCCGCACCGCAGTAGGGGCCTACCTGGTGCTTGAGCCAGAACACACGACAGCCGATGCGGCCAAGGTGCCGAGCAGCGTACCCGAACACGTCGCGCGCTTCGTGGAAGGCCTGAGGCGTGGGGGACTGCCGGATGAGAACCCAATCGGGTAAGTCGCTGCCTGCCTGGCGTCTACATCTCGGATTCGATGGGCAGCAGTCCAAAAAACCAGTCTTCAATGCGTTCCACAAACGAGCCCGCCGGCTGTTTCCGCAGCACCCTGTCGTCTGAAATCCACATCAGATCGTCTCCGTCCAGCAGCAGCTGCCAGGCATTGGCACGCTCAAAATCGGTCTCCAGAGCGCTGCGAACGGCACGGTTCATTGCCTCGCTCTCGATCAGCAGGCCCATCTCGGTGTTGATGCGCAGCGAGCGGGGGTCGAAGTTCGCGCTGCCGATGAAACTGGTGGTTCGATCCACCAGCATCACTTTGGCGTGCAACCCCAGTTTCCGATCGCCCACCGGACCGGCCATGTAACGCTGGCGATCCCTGGACAGGGCGCGGGTTTCGTGCAGCAGGGCCCCGGCTTCCAGCAAGGTCCGACGATGCCGGCGGTAGGCGCTGTGGGCCGCAGCGTGGTTGTTGGCGGCCAGTGAATTGGTCAGGATCCGCAGTTCGACGCCCTGTTCGCCGATGGACCGTATCAAGGTATCCAGTGCCGGTGTCGGTATGAAATAAGCCGAAATGATGATGACCTCGGTGTCGGCGTTCTCAACCAAGTTCCGGAGTCTGTCGGCAACCTGGACCGGTGCCTGTTCCAATGCGTCCGGGTCTCCCCTCGCCGGGGCGTCAGCGACCACGTGGACTTCGCCCGGGACGCCGACCCGCGCCGCTCCCAGCCATGCCGTCTGTCTCTGGGCAGAAGATTCCGGCGTGTAGGGCAGGGCCAACGTGTCGATCTCCCTGCGCAAGGTCTCCAGGGTATAGGCGGCGTCGGGCGCTGCGGCCACCAGGGCGACGGGATAGGCCCAGGGGTTGTTCCAGTAGCGGTCGAATACCGTACTCAGCGCGGAGGCCACCGGGCCCACGGCGAGCACCTCCATGTCCCGGAAGTTGTAGCTGGGATCGTAACCGAAATACTCGTTGGCAAGATTGCGCCCGCCCACGATGGCCGAACGATCGTCAACGATCAGCACTTTGTTGTGCATGCGGTGGTCGATTCGGGCGAAGTCGGCGGTGTTGAGAAGTTCACGCAGGATCGCATTCTGGGCCCGCGAGGCCGCCGGGTTGAAAATCCGGTACTCGATGTTCGGGTGGCGGTCGAGAACGAAAAGAGCTGAATCGGCACCGGCCAGCATTGCGTCGTCCAGCAGGACGCGCACCCGGACACCTCGGTCCGCCGCCGCCAGCACCCGCTCCAGTATCCGCGACCCGACCGCGTCCGCCTGCCAGATAAAGGTTTGCAAGTCCAGGCTGTCGGTGGCGCTGTCAATGACCCGGAGCCGCCATTCCAAAGCCTCGGGTCCGGTGTTCAGAAGTCTGAACCAGTTGTCGGTTCGAACCGCCTCCAGCCCTTCCCATAGGCCGGATTCAACCGGTGCGGAGGCCCGCTCCAGTGGCCGGTCCGACTCAGAAAGGGGCGGCAAGGTGCCGGTGCAAGCGCTCAGGAAGCCGACCAAAAGAGCCAGCACGGCCCGCTGAGTCATGCCCACGACGGTCTATAAGCGTGTCTGGACATTCGAACGCATTCCGGTCCATTGGAGATCGTACGCGCCATCGGGTCCGCCGATCCGCGGGCTTGCGCCGTCAACTGGCTTTGTCCCTCTGGTAGGCCAGGCGGCAGGCTTCCGCTCCGTCCGCCGGCAGACGATTGCCAAACAGAAACTCGAACGGGAACGTGATGGGGCTGGTCAATATCCGAACCATGGTGCCGAAACCGGCCCCCGAGGCCAAGCCGACCCGAAAATCGTCAAAACTGCCGGCAACCTCGATCGGGGGCTGGGCGCTGAACAGCGCTGGTCTCTTAGGCCGGGACTGCATGGCAAGCCTCAATCGCTCATTCTTGAAATCGATCTCCAGATTGCCCCCGGCGGTGATGCGGCTGGTGTCAAGCAGCAGCGCTTCGTCACGCATGACGCCATCCTCTGCCTTCAGCCGCGCCACCACGCAATTAAATACCGATCCACCGCTATCCGGGTCGAGGCTCGGCATCAGGGCGTTCAAAAGACTGACCGCCCAAAGGTCAAACACGTTGGCGCTCAAGTTTTTCGGCCAGACACCGATGGTCAAGAGGCCGTCTGCACTGGCTAACAGTCTCCGTAGATCCGGTCCCTCGGTGCGCAGGTCAGCGTCTATGCTGATGTCTCCCGACACGGGGCTGTCGGGATCGACGCGGCGGGCCAGCACACCAAAGTCAAACTGCTTGACCGCCATCTTGATGCTGCCGCGCAGCCCGGGCTGCGCCTCCTCCAGCGTCACCGCCATATCCACCCGACCGCCGGGCACTTCCAGCAACAGCGGATCGAGACGCAAGCGGCGCTCGACCGCTGTGACACGCAATTGCCCACCGCCAAGCTCGTCCGTTCCAGAGCGCACGGAATCGGCCGCGAGTTTCAGATCGAAATTCACAGTGTCCAGAAACTCCAGAGACGCCCAGCGCTCTCCGAACAATTGGGCGCCGATGTCGTCCTCGGCGTCGGGATTCTCCGCTTCCGGTTTCGTGTCCGCATTGTCGCTGCCGGTATCCCAGAAGAAGTCGTCGATTTGAAAGCGCTCCGAGCGCAGATCCAATTCGGCCACGGTTCTCGGGCCTGTGGGATCGAGCAGCAAGCTGCCACTGAGATCGCTTTGCCCGACTTTTGCTTTAAACTCGCTAAGCGTAAAAGTCTGTCCGCGCAGCGCCACATTGGCCGAAGCCTGGTAGGGTCCGATGGGCGGCAGCGGGGTTTCGGCCAGGGGGGTAAATGCCGCCAGCGACTGTCCCTCTAACTGGATCTCGAAATCAAGATTGCCAACGGAGACCGGTAGTAGGAACCCGCCCTTCAGGCTCAGGGTGGCGTCCGCCAAGCGGAGCGCGATGGACATCGGGAGTCGCTTTTTATCCTGGATCAGGGCTGCGATTCCGGGCAGCTCGATGTCAATGCTGGCGGGCAATGGCCCCACAGTCCCGTCGCCCGTGAGACGGAGGATGCCTTGGGACGCGGTGCTGCTCAGTCGCTTGAGCAGGATATCGTGCCCGGCCCAGCGGACGCCCTCCAGAACGAGTTCGGTGCGGCCATTGCTAAGCAAGTCCCCCAGTGCGCTGCCCTCTGCCGTCACCTCCGCCCGTACTTGATCGATATCGATCGGCGGTAACTCGCCAAGGGACAGTTGTTCGCCCAGTTGGCTGAGTCCGATGCCACGTCCGCTCAAGCTCAATTTGGCGACGGGCGCGGCCAGGCGACCATCGAACTGCAGCGACCCGGACCAGGCCGCGCCCAGCGCGTTTCCCTGAAATTCCGACGGCAGAATTGCGCCGTCATCCAGCCGCAGTCGAAATCGGAAGTCGCTCATGGTGAACCGTGGATAGATCACTTTGGTCGCGGCCAGGGTCAGGTCTGCGTCCGGCAGCTCGAGCCGCTCGGGTAGTATCGGCATGTCCAGCTCCAGACCCGCCGGGGCTGGTCCGTCCTCGGTTCCGCCGGTGCTGGATTCAAGCAGGGCAATCAACTTGTCCAGGTTGAGGACATCCAGGACCAGATCGCCCTCCAGGCGGCGCTGCGGTGCAACGCCGGAGATCGTGAGCTGTCCAGTGGCGTGCTGATCGCCGAATGCGAGCGCGAGGCCCTCCATGGAAGCGCGCTCAGGCTGCCAGTGCAGCGTGGCTTCGGCATGGATGGGGGGCAGCGACTCTGCCTTTTCGCCGATCCACGCATTCAGCAGCGCGGGCTGCGGAATATCCACCGTGAATTGCGAGTCGATCTGTTCAGCGCGGGCAGTTCCGTCGACTTTGATCGTGGCGTCATCCGCCGTCAAGCTGGTGGCAAAGTCCCAGGCCGCATCGGGCGCGCGCCAGTCTGTTGGCCGATCCAGTGTCGCTGTTGCGACCACCTCGGTGTCGAGGATCACGCCGCTGCCGTTGAACTGCAGCTGCTGCGGATCGAGTCTCAATCGAGACTGGGGGAGGGCAATGGGAATGCCATGGCTGCCCTCGACCTCCCGTTTATAGGTCAGATCCAGTCCCTCGAGTGCCAGATCCAGCTTTACCGATTTCAACAAGGAATCCAGGTCGGGTCCGGTTGCTTGCAATGAGCCACTGATGCCGTCGATGACACCGTCAAGGGTGTCCACCGTAAGGGTCTGGTCAGACAGCACCATGTCTGCGATGCCCATCGAACCGTCGAGTGTCAGCGATTCCTCGACCCGTTCGATCGCCACCGAAAGCTCGGACGGTGCATTCGCAACTCTGGCCTGCGCGCTTTCGATCGCAACGCGATCTCTATCGAACACCAGCGGCAGGATGAGTTCGCGAACCGGCATGGGCAACCCGTCGAGCGTGTCCAGCGTCAGATCGATCTGGCCGCTCAGGGGCGGAAACAGGTCCAAGGGATTCACGGGTCGGGTGCTGGCATCGGCGGCTCGCGCCTCGGTTGGCGGCGGAAGAGCGCGGGTCCAGGCGGCCAGATCGACTTGGTCGGCGCTCAGTGAGCCCTGGATGCGGTGTAGTTCCGATGCGGTCTCGATCAGAATAGAGCCTTGCGCCAGGGTATGCCCGATCAGACTCTCGTCCAGCTCGAGACGGACTGTTCTGCCATCGAACTGCAGCCGCCCCTCCAGGCCGAGGAACGGCGCTGTCGGGCTGTCCAGAACGTCATCGCCAAGTCCGAACTGGGCCGCGTTTTCCGCGAGCATCGAAAACGCCGTGTTGACCTGCAGGTCCGCCGCACCCAGGGGAAGACTTAGATCACCCGACAACTGCGCAGTCAGTTCGCCCCATTCGAGTTCGCCCGTGATCGGCCAGGGCGATTGTGGATCGGCCAGCGCTTCAATCGGTCCGCCGCGCAAGTTCAGGTCCGTAGACTGCGCCAGCAGATTGCCGCTGGCTTGGAACGTGGTGTGGGCCCCCTCTGCCGCCAATGCCAGGCCGGCGACCTCAAGCGTCGGCTCGGTCTGGTTTTTTGGCGTTAATGCCAGTTGTTGAATCTGTAGCTCACCGCGAATACGGCGGGATATGAGAGGCAGCAGTTTGATTCTGGCCTCCACCCCGGTGAGCGACAGTGCCTCCTGATCTCCCTCGACGCTTGCCAGGCGCAAGCCGCCCAGCGTCACGATCGGCACCAGGCGAACACTGATCTCAATGGGGCTTTCCAAGGTGACCGGTCGTCCCAGCGCATCCGAAGCCTGGGCCTCCAGCGTGGGTTTGAGCCCACTCAGATCCAGCGGGCTCAAAAGGGCCAGCAGCGCGATCATCAGCAAAGGCAGGCCCACGACACATGCCAGCACCCAAATCAAAATCCGTTTGCCCAGTGTTTTTTGATCGATTGAGGTGTTCATCGCTGACGCATACGTTCCGATCTGTCAGGCCGTGGGTTGCGCTAACAGAGTTTACGCCATCAATAGGGCCTTGGCGTAGCGCGTTGTCTGTATTCAGCGGTATCCGATAGATCCACCCCCCGGGTGGATGAGAGGTGCGCCTGGGTCGTGTTTGGTCTCGGCATGGATTCCTGGTGCAGCGGAGCAGAGGTTGCCCTGATCCACACAGATATGCCTAAATCCTGCCGGTAGACCGCCCAACCCCGGTGCGGCCCAGATCACACCGAGAGAATCGTGCCCCATGGCTGACCTGCGATCGATCAAGCGTCCCGCGCCCAAGGAATTCACCTTCATGAGTTTTCTCTGGCGCTTCATCGGCTCCCTGGCCCTGGTGGCCGCCACCTACAATCCCACGGACTACTCGTTCTTTCACTGGGTACGACAGGCGATTGCTGCTGGCACCGTAGGGCCCGAACACTTTCTGGTGGGTGTCGTTCTTCTCATTGGATGGGCCATTCTCATCGTCGCCACCCGCAGCTCACTGGGTACCCTGGGTGCGATTCTGGGAGCGGCTTTGTTCGGTGCAGCGGTCTGGCTTTTGTATGACCTGGGGTGGCTGGAATCGGCCTCCGTCTCCGCAGTGACCTGGATCGTGCTGGTATGCGTCGCCGGACTCCTGGCCATTGGTCTCTGTTGGGCGCACATCTGGCGCCGGATTACCGGCCAGGTGGATGTGGTGGACGGTGACCGTTGAGCATGGGTCCCGCGTCTGCCACATCAGGTGCGGCGCCAAACCGACGACTGTCGGCGGCCGTATCTGTGATCCATCTGTTGATTGTTTGAGATCCATGCCTGGCTTGAGTCAGTACTTGATCGGAACATGATTGTGGTTATACCCATCGAGGTCTAACTTTGCGGCGCGGTTAGGTTGTTTGGTGAAGGGCTTGCCCGTAGATCGGGGCGCCCCACGCGCAGCGCGTCGAACAAGAAATTGCCTTTTTCCGTTGTTGCGTTGGGCTCGTAATCCGTTGATTGGGTGTGACCCCGGAGAGTCATCATGGATGGGTGTCCTGTTCTTGCTGCACCTTTTTATCAGGAGGCCACGGAGGAATGGATGTCGGTCTGCAAACGTGAGGAAGATCGTTGTATGACGATGGCTTTTTTCACCCCTGAGATCCCGGTAATCAGCCTTAAATGCTGGTACATCACACCTCTGGCGCGTTTCGCCAAACCCCTTGGATTCAAAGCGCAATGGAAGATCTATTTGTTCCCCTACCGGTATGACGCCGTGGTGGCGGGTCGGTCCGTGCGCGAATGGGTTTAGCAGCTCAAGCAGGAGAACTGAGGGAGCCTCTGATTTATTCTGGACGAAGCAGATTGGAGGGTGAAATGTGCAGATTCAAGGGGCGGAACACGGGGCAGATCGCGGGTAATAGTTGTTCTATTGCCAAGATTTGCAACGATGAAGCTGTGCATTTCAGTCCCAAGATGCACGTTCACGAATAGATCAGAGGCTCCTGAGGTATTCCCTCGCGGGCAGGGCCAGTTCAAATGCATGTGCGCGCTGGACGGGTCGAGCTTGCCTGTTGTCGGGATTACTTCGGCGGTTTTCGGGCTTGAGCGGGAGATTCAACACATGCCTAGCGGTGGCTGCCTGTGCGGCGCTATTCGATACCAAATCCAAGGTGACCTGGCACCGATCGAGATTTGTCATTGTTCGCAGTGTCGCCGGGCCCAGGGGACCCCATTTGCCAGCAATATCCCGATTCGATCCGAGCGGTTCACACTGGTACAGGGCTCGGAATCACTCACGGTATATGCATCCTCACCCGGTAAGGAGCGCTTGTTTTGTCGTCACTGCGGATCGCCAGTGATCAGCAGGCGGACTGGGGTTCCGGATTGGGTTCGAGTGCGGGCCGGGACCTTGGATGCGCCTGTGCCGGCCCGGCCGCGGGCGCATTTTCACGTCGCCTCAAAAGCCGATTGGTGGGACATAGAAGATGACTTGCCACGGTACGCTGAACGTGACTGAGGCAGTGCTTTGCGTCCGGCACTGCTCGGTGATCAGATGAGCCAGCCGACCTGGTTGTGGTGGAGCAGCGGCAAAGACAGCGCTTGGACTCTGGGAGCCCTGGCCACCGACCCGCGCTATCAGGTGACTGGGCTGGTGACCACCGTCAATACGCAGTTCGACAGGATTGCAATCCATGGTGTGCGCAGGCGTCTGTTGCAGGCCCAGGCAAGCGCCCTGGATTTGCCCCTGAGGATTGCGCCGATTTCCTATCCCTGCCCCAACGGGGCCTACGAGGATGCGGTTGACGCAGTCGTGGCTGCGGCCGTGGAGGTGGGTGTGCGCTGGATGGCGTTTGGCGACCTATACCTGGAGGATATCCGGGTCTACCGGGAAGGCTTGCTCGCCGGCACCGGTATCCAGCCCGTTTTTCCACTCTGGGGAAAAGACACCCAAATGCTTGGCCGGGACATGATCGAGGCCGGCATGGATGCCCGGGTAACCTGCGTTGATTCTTCATGCCTTCCGGCCGAGTTCGCCGGTCGCAGATACGATCTGGATTTTCTGGCCGACTTGCCGGATGGCGTTGACGCCTGCGGTGAGAACGGCGAATTCCACACTTTTGTCTGCGAGGGCCCGCTGTTTGCGCACCCCATCCAGGTCCGCGTCGGTGATCGCGTGACCCGCGATGGTTCCGTGTTCTGCGATCTGACTTTGGCCGAGCCAGACTGATGCCCGCCGCGGCGGCTGGGTCAGGGGTCTAGCCCGCCGCCAGTACCTCGTTGACCGGCGTGTAAGGGCGATTCTGAACCCGCGCCGCTTCCTCCAGGGTCAGCCTACCGGCGACGGTGGTCAGTCCCCTGGCCAACCAGGAATCCCTTCGACAGGCCTCCAGCACACCGAATTCGGCGATCAAAGCAACCTTCGGCAACAGGGCCTCGGCATAGCCTGCGGACGCCGTGATCGGAACCGCGCCGGGGATATTGTCGACACAGAAATGGCGAATCCCGTCCACCTGGTAGATCGGATCCTGCCAGGTTGTGGCTCTGCATGTCTCTACCGCCCCGGCCGGGTCACAGGAAATGTCGACAATCGCGGCCCGGGATTTCATCAACCCCAGCATATCCCGGCTCAGCAAGTGGTCGCTGCGATGCTTGTCCCACAGCACGCAGTTGACCACCAGGTCCGCTTCGGGCAGGTGCTGGGGCAGGGCTTCGATCGGGTCGGCCTGAAACCCCCGGTCGTGCCAATGGAGCATCGTTTCCTTCCGCGCTCCAGCGCTGATGTCGAGGCCAATCACCCGCATTCCCAAACCCAGCAGGGTGCGCAGTGCGGCCCGGCCGACGCTGCCCAGGCCGATTACCAGAGCAGTGGCCGGTGCCGCTCCAAAGTGGCCCATGAAGTGTCGACCGGTTCCACCGTGGCAGGCCATAACCATACGCACACCTTCGAACGCGCCCACCTCGCCGGCGAGAGCGCAATTGGGCGACCCGAACCGGTGCGTGTCCTCGGCCGCGATCGCAACCAGGCCGACCTCCAGCAGTCGATCGAGTTGCTCAGGGTTGGCCGCGCTGTGCAGGTTGGTCAGCACCGTGTGTTGCTGGCGCAGCAGTCCATACTCTTGAGGGAGGAATTCCTTGACCTTGACGATCAACTCGGCCGCCTCGAAGACCGATTTGGCATCGGTTTCGATATCAGCCCCCGCATCTCGATAGGCCTGATCGTCGGCGTCTGCATTGACGCCTGCCCCGGTCTCCACCATGACCGGATGACCGGATGCGCACAATTTGGCCACCTGGGGAGGGAGCAGAGCCACCCGGCCTTCCTGCGGTTTGATTTCCAGTGGTACACCGATGCGCATGGAATTCTCCGATTGTGTCGTGGTCTACGGCTTGGACGGTCACCCGCGTCGATGCGAGGGTAACCGTCGCTCGCTGAGTGGGCAATCGCGGCTATCCGGCGCCAATGCGTCCGGCCATGGTTTTTGCCCGTACACTGCATACCAAGCCGGAGCCCGGCGCAACGGGGAGCGGCGAATCACACCTTTGGAGAGTTCGATGCGGATCACACGAATGCTGATGCTTGCCCTGGTCATGCTGAGCGCCCCGCTTGCGGCGGAGGAGTCGGTTGCCCTTGGTGGCCTCAAGACTCTTGACGGCCGCGACGCGCAGCTTGCCGACCACGTCGGACAGGGTAAGTGGCTGCTGGTGATGCTGTGGGCATCAGATTGTGTGATCTGCAATCGTGAGCTGCCGGCATTGTCCGATTTTCACTTCGAACATTCCGATGATCTCGCTGGAGTGATCGGCGTGTCACTGGATGGCTATGAGAAACGTGCCGAGGCCAAGGCGTTTCTTGACCGTCACGACCCGAGCTTCCCCAACTACGTGGGTGAATTTCTGCCGGTGGCGCTGGGTTATCAGGGCATGACCGGTGAACGTTTGCTGGGTACGCCCACGTTCCTGCTGTTTACGCCTGAAGGGGAGTTGGTGGCCAATAACCCCGGGCCGGTCAGCGGTGATGCGGTGCTGCGATTCATCGATCGCCACCAGCCCTCCTGAAGCTGCCAGGGTCAAGATCAACCGAGCCTTCGGAGCAACCCGGGCAGATAGGCCCCCAGGGTGGCCGCCCGGGCCACCATCAGGATCATCAACGCCAGCCACAGCCCGTGGTTGCCCAGAAGCGGCACCAGCACCAGGATGGCGGCGAGATAGACGATCAGAGAGCCGATCATGCTGTTGCGCATTTCCGCAGATCGGGTTGCTCCGACGAATATGCCGTCCAGTTGGAAACTCCAGACTGAGAGCAGGGGTGAGACCAGCAACCAGGGAAGATATCGGTCGGCCGTTTCACGCACAGTGTCGATACTGGTTAACAGACCCAGGATGGCGTTGCCTAATAGAAGATAGAGTGCAACATAGGCGGCGGCGATGATCAGCGCCCAAAGGGTGGTGCTCCTGATCGCATTCTCGAACGCGACCCGGTCGCGCCGTCCATACGCTTCACCCACGAGTGCTTCAGCCGCATGGGCGAAACCGTCCAGCCCATAGGCCAGAAACTGCTGCAGATGCATCAGCACTGCGTTGGCAGCCAGAAGCAGCGTTCCGAGCCTTGAGCTTTCCACGGTGAAGTAGAAGAACGCGAATATGATGCACAGGGTGCGCACAAAGATATCCAGGTTGACGCGCAGCAGGGCCAGCATGGGTCCGGTCTCGAGCCATAATGCAGTCCGTGGCAGCAGCCGATGCCAGCCGTGGTGGGCCGTCAGTATCCAGAGTCCGGCGACGGCGGCCAGGTAGTCGCTCATCACCGACGCCAGGGCGACACCGCTGACACCCAGATCCAGCCTCAGCACGAACAGCAGGTCCAGGGCCACATTGGCGCCATTGAGCACAAGCTGCAGTACCAGCGCGGTGCCTGTTCGTTGCGTGCCGATTAACACACCCAGCACTGCATAGTTGACCAGGGTCGCCGGCGCGCTCCAGATTCGAGTGTCAAAGTACGCCCGTGCGAGGGTCTCGACTTGTGCGCTGCCCTCGAGCATCTGGAACGCACCCCAGGACAGCAGCCGCTGACTGAGGATCAGCACTGCGGAAAGCAGCGTGGCCAAAATCAGGGCGCGCAGCAGGGTGGCGGCGATCTGCTGGGTGTCGCCGCGACCATAGGCCTGGGCAACGAAGCCGGTGGTGCCCATACGCAGAAAGCCAAATCCCCAGAACAGAAAACTGAAGATGCTGGCGCCCAGGGCGACCGCGGCGATGGAGTCGGGGCTGGGCAGATGGCCCACCACCGCCGTATCCACTGCGCCGACCAGGGGTACACTCAGGTTAGACAGGATGATGGGTGCGGCCAGTCGCCAGGTCCGACCATGGTCGATGGAAGCATGGTTCATTGGTTCCGATGCGCCGGCGCCGGGTGTTTCCAGGCCATCAGGGCCGCTTGTCCGCACCCGGTATCGGATTTTCGCTGACCAAGAATGTGCTCAGCGCCTTGAGTGCATTGTCATGTCCAAGCGCCCCGATCTTGTCGAACACGATGCGACGCGCTTCGGCAAAGGACGCTTGCCCGGCATGGCGCCTACAACTCAGTTGCAGAGCGTGCTTCCGAACCAGCCGAAACAGGATGAATACGGTGGTGGCAATCGCCGCCGCGCCCAGGGGAGCACCTTTCCACCACACCCAGACCGCGACGCCGTAGCCTAACAGGGCGATCACGATCGACAGCGCAATCATCGTGGTGGCATGGCGAACCAGGGCAGCCAGTGCTTCCCTGTGCTTCGGGTCGATGTCCGCGACCGACGGCCCGGTTTGTCGGGTTGTCATGGGTAGATCACCCGTACATGGGCACGAAGCCGGGCTGTGCACGCACCCGGTCGAGCCAAACGGAAAGTGCCGGATACGGGGTCAGGTCGAAACCGCCCTCGGGCGCCACGTGGGTGTAGGCAAACAGGGCGATGTCGGCGATGGTGTAACGCTCGGCCACCAGAAACGTGTGTTGTTCCAGGTGTGCGTTCATCAACGCGAGAGCCCGGTTGCCAGGGCCCAGCTTGCTTTCGACTTCCCCGTTGCCAGCCACGGACTCGCCCATAAAGCGGACGCGGAAACGGGCCGTGGCAATGTAGGGTTCATGGCTGTACTGCTCGAAGAAAAGCCAGGACATCACCCGCGCCCATTCCAGGCGGCGCTCCGGCAACAGGGGCGAGTCTTTGGCCAGATAACACAGGATGGCGTTGGATTCGGTCAGACGCTCGCCGTCAGGAAGCTCGATCACCGGGACCTTACCGTTGGGATTGAGTGCCAGGAATGTCCGGTCACGGGTTTCGCCACCCAACAGATCCACCTCACGCCACTGATAGGGGAAGCCCAATTGCTCAAGGGCGAGTCTCACCTTGTAGCAATTGCCTGATGCCAACACGCCGTGAACCCGATACATGTCTACTCTCCAGATAGGAGTCCACCATGGTCATTTGAGATGGCGCGCGTCGGTGCTGCGCCCGGCGCTCACTGACCGGGTTGGATGGGCGTCCATCATCATTCGCTTCTGAGTACCACCGATGGCGGCGTGCGCGCCATCCGCCATGCCGGATACAGGCCGGCAAGCAGGGCCGCGATCACCGCCAGCACAACTGCCTGAAAAACGATGCTGGGGTCCACCTGGAACTGCATGGTCCATCCGAACGCCCGGCGGTTGATGACAAAAATCAACACCCAAGCCAGCATCAGCCCGGTGGGTATGGCCAGCAGGCCGGCCGAGGCCCCCAGGTACAGTGTTTCCAAGGACATGAGACCGCCCAGTTCCCTCGGGGTCAACCCGATGGCCCGAAGCACCGCAAACTCCCGGCTGCGGTCCAGCAGCATCGCCATCAATGCGCTGAGCACACCGACAAAAGCCACCAGCATTGCCAGCGCCCGCAGCACGTTGGTGATGGTAAAGGTCCGGTCGAAAATTGCCATCGATTGCTCGCGTATCGCCCTGCTGGGGGTGATCGACACCGATTGGAGATCCGAGACCGCTGTCTCGATGCGCTGGGTCAGAGCAGCCAGATCGGAGGTGTCGCCGTAGATGCCAAGACTGGTCATGGCCGGATCCGGCCAGTACCGGCGGTAGATCGATTCATGGATCAGTACCATGCCATGTTCCGAACCATAGTCGTAGAAAATGCCGGTGATCGGCAGCGCCAGCGTGCCTGCCGGCGTAGGCAGGTTCATCAGATCGTTCAGTTCCAGCCCATGTCGGTATGCCAGTGGCTCGGAGACCATGAGCCCGGTTCCGGATTCGAACGCTGCCCAGGGATCTTCCGCTCGGGCGGCTTTGAACCGATAGGCCGTTTGGATTTCGGGGGTCGGTTTCAACACGATGAGCTGCGTCGGCCATTCGAGCAGATCCAGCGGCAGGCGTCGGTAGCTGCCGACACTGCGCACACCCTCTACGGCCCGAACCCGGTCCAGCATAGCCGGCTCCAGGGTCAGGTCGTGGGTGCCACCGTCGAATCGGACCGGCGTCAAGTAAAGATCCGCATTCAGCCGCTCACCCAACCAGATCGCGACCGAGCCGCGGAAACTGTCCACCATGACCCCAACCCCGATGCCGGTGGCCACCGCCACCATCAGTGCGGCCGTGGCGACGCCCGTGCGGCTGAGATGACGAGTGATGTCGCGACTGGCCATCCGACCCAGGAAGCCAAAACTGCGGGTACTCGCCGTCTGGACCGGGCTGGCCATCAGGGTGAGGGTGGCGGGTGTGAGCAGCGCGCAGCCCAGAATCAACATGAACAGGCCGCTGAATCCCAATACCAGGGACCGCCCCGACAACAACAGTACCAGGGTGGCCAGCAACAGCGTGAGCGCGCCCGCGAAAGCCAGCCTGGGCAGCATTCGGCGGGTTCGTTGCTCCAGATCCGATCGCTGCAGTACTGCCCCGGCTGGCGCCCGCGCCGCTTCCCGGGCCGGGATCCATGCGGCCGCAAGTGTGGCCAATGTACCGAGCGCGATGGCTTTGAGAATGGACACCGCCGGAACACTGAACTCGACCACGCTCAAGTCGTAGTAGAGATCGCCAACGGTGCGGCTGACCAGGCCCAACAGAGCGTGGCCCAGGACAATTCCGGTCAGCAGACCCAGGGCGGTACCCGCCACCCCGAGCAATAGCGCTTCCAGCAGGATGACGCGCATCAGCTGATTCCGGGTCACACCCAATGCCCGCAACCTCCCCAACAGTGGGCGACGTTGCACCACCGAGAACGTCATGGTGTTGTAGATCAGGAACATGCCCACCACCAGGGCCAGCAGGCTCATCGCGGTCAGGTTGAGCTGGAACGATCCAGCCAGGCGAAGGGTGGCCTGATTCCGGGTGCCGATGGCCTGCAGTTCGGCGCCTTTGGGCAACTGTCCGCTCATGCGCTCAGACCAGCGGGTTTCCTGATCAGCCGGAATCCAGAAATCGATTCGGCTGAGTTGCCCGATGAGCCCGAGCAGTTCCTGAGCCGTGGAGATATCGGACAGGATGAACTGATCCATCTGTGGGGTGTCATTCTCGGATTCGATCAGACCGGCGACGTGGACGGGTCGAACCCCGCTGCCGGTGATCACATCGATCGAATCGCCAATCCCAACGCCAAGGGTTGCGGCCAACCCGGCGCTGATCAAGACCGCCCCGGGCTGGGCCATGAGCGTGCCCAGATCAGCGCTCCACACCGCGTTGGCGAGGTCGCCGTCCCTAAACTCAAACTCTGCGAATGGATCCACGCCGATTAAGCGAAGACTGCTCTCGGGACGCAGACTCGCGGCCACATAGCCTTCGACTATGGGTGCGCTGCGCCGCAATCCCAGTTCTACACGCAGCCCCCGATACAAATCCTCAGGCAACGTCGCGCCCGCACGGATCAGCGTATGCGTGGCGGTGCCGCTGACCAACTCCGACGACTCCAAAAAACTGCGCCGGGCGCTTTCGTTCGCCAGATCCACGGCAACCACCACCGCGACGCCCAAACTGATTCCGAGCACAGCGAGCAAAAGTTGCAGTGGGTGTCGCAACAGATGCCGAAAGCTGGCCAGGGTCAGCAACCGTGTCATGAAAATGCGTCGACCAGGGCGCCGTCGCGCAGGGTCAGGGCGCGGTCGGCGCGCCGGGCGAGTTCATGGCTGTGGGTCACCATCAGCAGCGTCTTCCCATGTTCGCGCACTGCTCCAAACAGAAGGTCGACGATTTGTTCCCCGGTGTCCGCATCCAGATTTCCGGTGGGTTCGTCGGCCAGCAGCAGGGGGGGATCGTGGGCCAGGGACCTGGCGATTGCGATGCGCTGCTGCTCCCCGCCGGACAGACGGTCGGGAAAGCTGCCCGCGCGGTCAGCCAATCCCACTCGGCTCAACAGGGCGTGGGCTCGTTCGGTATCCGTCCGGAGATTCAGTTCCATGGGGAGAAGCAGATTCTCAAGCACCGTCAGGGTGGGAATGAGATTGAAGAACTGAAACACAAAGCCCACCTCTCTGCGTCGAAAAAGGGTGCGGCTGCGCTCGTCCAGGGCATGGACCGGTGTACCGTTTACAACCACCTCACCCAGATCGGGCAGATCCATGCCGGAGATCAGATTCAACAGGGTTGATTTCCCGGAACCGCTGCGCCCCAACAAGGCCAGAATCTGTCCCGTTTCGGCACGTAAATCCAGGTTCGCCAATACCGGTCTGGGGTGCCCCCCCTCTTCGAACGACTTGCTGACATCCCGCAGCCTGACCATGTCTGTCGTATTAGACATCCGCTTCACTCACCGTCAGCCGGCCACCCGGCCGGCGCTTCGCCTCAGCGCTGGGGTAATGGGCTGCGTCAGGGGTATGCACGGGCGCGAAACTGAGCGCCTCATGGGTGGACGTCACTCCGCACACTTGAGTCTTGAGGGTAAGCATGGGGCACAGTCTGCCACGGGGCGTGCGCTCGACATAGAATCGATTCACAGCTTGTGGTGCGATGCACAAAATGGTACAAATTGAGGTGACAAAGACCCTCCAAACTATCCGGAATCTGCATCCGATCATGGCCCGAGTCGAACTCAAGCTGCCCCAGCATCTGCCCTTCGAAACCGAGATTCAGGTTCGTATTACCGACCTCAACTATGGGCGCCACATGGGCAATGATGCGCTGTTGTCCATGATCCACGAGGCGAGAGTGCTTTTTCTCCACCGGCTGGGTTTCACGGAATTGGACGTGGGTGGAGTCGGCTTGATCATGACAGACAGCGTGATTGTTTATCGGTCAGAGGCATTCCAGGGTGATGTCCTGCGGTTTCTGGTGGGGGCCGACGATTTCAACCGTTACGGCTGTGATTTCGTTTTTCAGGTGCTCAATCAGGAAAGCGGCCGTGAGGTGGCGCGGGCAAAGACCGGTGTGGTTTGTTATGACTACGCGGAACGGAAGGTTCAACCCATGCCCGAGACCCTGTATCTGCGTCTGATGCACGGTGCCGAGGAAGCGGCGTAGTCAAGACCGCGCAGCTTTCCCGGCCCGGCTCGTCAGAACCATTCAAGGATCACCGGATTCCGGCCACAGTATCCCGCCCGTCAGTCGGGGAATGGTCACCACCGTATCCATCTGAGCCGAGTATTCCACTTCCGCGCCGAGGTCCATCTCGGCCACCATGCGTCCAACTCGTGAGCGGTAAAGGCTCTGGCGCACATCCGCGCCGGTGTAGACCATGTGTGCGGTCAGAGCGGCATCGGTAAGCTGCCAGTGATCTGTGCGGCATTCGGTCAGGCGCTGCACAAGATGGCCTGCGCCCACAAGATCCTCGAGCGCAAGGCGGTTACGTGACCCGGCGCAGTACAGCAACACTGTGTCGTCTGCATGGTGATTGTTGATGTGGTTCGCTATGGCCGCACCATTGAGCAGGCATCCAGCATAAACATATGGCGCGGTCTCAGCCCGCTTCAGCGCCACCGTGCCGTTGGTGGTGACAAATATGAGCGATGTGTCCTTGGTCAAGGTTGCAGAAAGGGCCATGGGCGTAAACGGGCCGAAACCTGAGATCCTTTGCGCCCGGTGTTCCCCTGCCAGAACATGGCTTCCCGCAGGCTGTT
>Ga0316191_10000192_pt1 | contig 35946 bp, 36 predicted proteins | sample Eddworburr2cm_MG_FD_204928 | JGI IMG/M metagenome (GOLD analysis project Ga0316191, IMG submission 204928) | Coastal sediment microbial communities from Maine, United States - Eddy worm burrow 2 cm | ecosystem: Environmental > Aquatic > Marine > Coastal > Sediment | place: USA: Maine...
CATTGCCTGCATACGCTCAAGCTCCTCTTCAAAGCGCCCTTCCCCGATGGGAATGACCATATCAAAGATCGCCATGGCAGTGGGCAGATGCAGACTGGCCTGCTGATCAATCAGGTCGGACTCAGTAATGATACCAAAAAGTCTCTTTTCAGGATCCACCACCAGCATGCCGGTGACATCCTCTTCGGCAAATCGTTTGATAATCTCCTGAATCGGAGTATCGATTTCGCAGTATGGAGGGGTTGCATTCATGATATCGAGCGCAGTGGTCATAACCAGACTCCTTTGAAGTTCGTTCAACCTACATCACTAGCATAGTTGACCCTGCCGAAGCGGCAAGGTCGGTTTTTTTTAGAAACGATCTATGGCTTTTAAGCTTTGTGGTAAATCTCGCTACCTTGACGGGCGAACTCTTCAGACTGCTCATGCATACCGACTTCAATCGCCTTCTTCTCATCATCAAGTCCATGCTCTTTGGCGTAATCGCGAACATCCTGCGTGATCTTCATTGAGCAGAACTTCGGACCGCACATGGAGCAGAAATGAGCCACCTTGCCACTATCTTTAGGCATGGTCTCATCGTGGAATTCACGTGCTGTATCTGGGTCAAGACTCAGATTGAACTGATCCTCCCAGCGGAACTCAAATCGCGCTTTGGAGAGTGCATCATCGCGCTGCTGGGCGCCGGGATGACCCTTCGCCAAATCAGCAGCATGCGCTGAGATCTTATAGGTGATCACGCCAGACTTCACATCATCACGATTTGGTAGCCCCAGATGCTCTTTAGGCGTCACATAGCAGAGCATGGCACAGCCATACCAGCCGATCTGGGCAGCACCGATACCGGAGGTGATATGATCATAACCCGGTGCTATATCGGTGGTTAGCGGGCCGAGGGTGTAGAATGGTGCCTCATCACAGTGCTTGAGCTGCTCATCCATGTTGGCCTTGATCATGTGCATTGGCACATGGCCCGGACCTTCAATCATCACCTGCACATCATGTTTCCATGCAATCTGGGTCAGTTCTCCCAGTGTACGCAGTTCAGAGAACTGCGCTTCATCATTGGCATCAGCAATCGCGCCAGGGCGCAGACCATCACCAAGAGAGAAGGATACGTCATACGCCTTCATGATTTCGCAGATATCTTCAAAATGGGTGTAGAGGAAGCTTTCCTCATGATGTGCCAGACACCACTTGGCCATAATCGCCCCGCCACGGGATACAATACCCGCTAGACGTTTGGCAGTCATCGGAACATAGCGCAGCAGTACACCTGCATGGATGGTGAAGTAGTCCACACCCTGCTCTGCCTGCTCAATCAATGTATCGCGGAATACCTCCCATGTGAGGTCCTCGGCAATGCCGTTCACCTTCTCCAGTGCCTGATAGATCGGCACGGTACCAATAGGCACTGCAGAGTTACGGATGATCCATTCGCGGGTTTCATGAATGTTTTTACCTGTGGAGAGATCCATAATCGTGTCCGAACCCCAACGGGTCGCCCAAGTCATCTTTTCGACCTCTTCTTCGATGGATGATGTTACGGCTGAGTTGCCGATATTACCGTTGATCTTCACCAGGAAGTTACGGCCGATAATCATCGGTTCAAGCTCAGGATGATTAATATTGGCGGGAATAATGGCACGACCGCGAGCGATCTCATCACGAACAAACTCAGGTGTGATCACATGTGGAATACTGGCACCGAACGATTCACCCGGATGCTGTTTGGTGATCTCACGCAGATGTTCACGACGCTGATTCTCACGAATCGCCACATACTCCATCTCAGGGGTGATAATGCCCTGACGCGCATAGTGCATCTGACTTACATTCTTGCCGATCTTCGCCTTACGAGGCGCTTTCAGGTGAGCAAAACGGAGGTGATCTAGATTTTCATCATCACGGCGCTCATTGCCGTACTTGGATGAGAGACCGGTCAGGAAAACGGTGTCGCCACGCTCTTCAATCCAACTGGTGCGTACATCTGGAAGGCCTTTCTCAAGATCGAGTTCAACTTCAGGATCGGTATAAGGACCGGATGTGTCATAAATAAGAATCGGATGATTCTCCTCTATGCCTTCGGTTGTAGTAGTCGGCGATAGCGAAATCTCCCGCATCGGCACACGAATATCGGAGCGTGAACCCTCGATATAGACCTTTTTTGAATTTGGAAAAGGTTGCCTCGCATCGGTAGTGGAAACTTCTGCGTGTGTACTCGACTCTTTCATGAGACCTCCGTCAGGGAAACTGGAACCGGAACCCTAACCGACCCGAGCGGTCAGATACAGAGAAGGGTTATAGGGGAATTAGGTTGATCCAGTCTCGGAGCGCCTATCCATAAATCAGTGGCAGTTGTCACCTTCCGTGTGACAAGGCCCCTCTTCCGGCTGGAATGTCGCATGAGTGATACCAAATCCTGCCACACAGCCGTTTAACAGCTTTAAGATCGTGTTCCAGTTATTCATCGCTTCGCACTCCACATGCGCGGACATAGCCAGCTCACCACTGGGTAGCCGCCATATATGGACATGATGCATGTCGCAGATGCCATCAATCTCTCTGACGCTCTCAATGATCTCATCTCTATTTACACCATTCGGCACCGCCTCCATCAACTCAAAGGTGGTCTGTCGAATCAGACGCCATCCACCCCATGCCAACAGAGCACTCACGAGAAACGAGAGCAGTGGATCGATCAGCATCCAGCCTGTAAAGAGAATCACCGCACCACCAATCAGTGCAGCCACGGAACCAAGAGTATCACCCAGCACATGCCAATAAGCAGCCTTGGTGTTTAGGTCGTTACCACCGTGCAACCAACGAAGTACAACAAGGTTCACCATGAGGCCAATAAAGGCGATAGCAGACATGATCGAACCATCTACTTGTGGCGGTGAAACAATGCGGCCGAACGCCTCCCAGACAATCCAACCGGCAAGAAAACAGAGCGCTAAGCCATTGATTTGGGCGGCAATGATCTTTGCTCTGCCATAGCCGTAGGTCATTCCCTTATGCGCTGGTATGCTGGCGATTTGAGCAGCAACCGAGGCAATGCCAAGGGCTACAACATCGGAGACCATATGCCCGGCATCGGCCAGCAGTGCCAACGAGCCGGATAGTAGTCCACCGATTAGCTCTAATACTGCAAATAGTGCGGTAAGGACCAAGGCTGCGTTGAGGTGGCCATGAGAGTGGTCGTGATCGTGATGATGTCCGCTCATATTGTTGAATAACTTAGCTGCCGAAATGCAGGATAACAAGAGACTTACAGACACCGCCTTTCTTCTCTACACTCGCCCCCAATGAAACAGTACGCGCTGAAACGTCTCATCGGCATGATTCCCCTGCTGCTCGGTATCACCATCATCTCGTTTGGCATGATGCACTTGGCGCCGGGCGAACCGAGCGTGGTTGGCAATGAGTTTAACCCCAAGGTCTCAGCTGACGATATTGAGCGCCTGCGCGCCTATTATGGCCTTGATAAGCCACTTTATGAGCAGTACTGGAACTGGCTGAAACGATTGGCGGTTCTCGACTTCGGCAACTCCTTCTCATCAGATGGCCGCGCCGTACTCGATAAGGTTTTGGAGCGTCTGCCTGTCACTCTCTGGATCAATATTCTGGCTATGCTGCTGATTCTGGCTGTTGCGATTCCTATCGGTGTTGCCTCAGCCGTGCGTCAGAACTCATGGTTTGACCGTGGCATGACCATCTTCGTGTTCATCGGCTTTGCCATCCCCTCTTTCTGGCTCGGTCTATTGCTCATGATCGGACTTGGCGTAAACACCAACCTGCTTCCCGTGTCAGGTATCCACGACTACAGCTGGCAGCAGATGGGCTGGATCGAACAGCAACTTGATCTGATGAAACATCTGATTCTGCCGGTCTTTGTCTCGGCCATTGGCGGACTGGCAGGCATGAGTCGCTTTATGCGAAGCGGCATGCTTGACGTTATCCGTGCCGACTATATCACCACGGCGCGAGCTATGGGTGTGGCTGAGCGAGTCATCCGTTATCGCTTAGCACTAAAAAATGCCATGTTGCCGATTATCACCCTGTTAGGCCTCTCTATTCCCGGTCTGATTGGCGGTTCGGTCATTGTTGAGCAGCTCTTCTCCATCCCCGGTATGGGTCTACTCTTCTATGAGGCGGTGCTGTCACGTGACTACCCGCTGGTGATGGGAATAACGGTGATTGGCGCAGTGCTAACCTTGATGGGCAATCTGCTGGCCGACCTCTCCTATGCATGGGCTGATCCACGCATTCGCCATGGAGGCAAAGGGTGAAAGCTCTGTTTATGAAGAATCCATTGCTGCTGATCGGCACCGTTGTGGTGGCGACCGTTGCGCTGTTGGCCGTGCTTGCTCCCTTCATCTCCCCCTACGATCCATCCGATATCAATGTGCGGGCCATTCTTCTTCCTCCGTCGTGGGAGCACTGGTGTGGCACTGATACGTTGGGTCGCGATGTGCTGACACGTATGCTCTACGGTGCCCGTGTATCGCTGGCAGTAGGCTTTGTAGCCGTAGGCATTGCACTGGTTGTGGGGATATTCCTCGGTTCCATTGCCGGTCATTATGGTGGCAAGGTCGATGGTGCACTGATGCGTTTGACCGACATGGTACTCTGCTTCCCCACCTTCTTCCTGATACTGGCCGTCATCGCCTTTCTCGAGCCCTCTATCTGGAACATCATGATTGTGATTGGCCTGACCTCATGGATGGGAGTGACGCGGCTGGTACGAGCAGAATTCCTCTCTCTGCGTGAGCGGGATTTTATCCTCGCTGCCCGTAGCCTCGGTGTCTCATCATTCCAGCTGATCTGGCGCTATCTACTGCCTAATGCTATTGGACCCATCCTTGTGTCGGCTGTGCTCGGTGTGGCCGGTGCCGTACTGGTGGAGTCCGGCCTCTCGTTTCTAGGGCTAGGCGTTCAGCCTCCTGACCCCTCTTGGGGCAACATGTTGACCGAGGGTAAAGACAACATTCAGATCGCCTGGTGGCTCTCTGTCTATCCAGGACTAGCCATCCTTATCACGGTGCTCGGCTATAACCTTCTCGGTGAGGGACTTCGTGATCTCTTTGATCCGAAAGGCAACAAGCGGTAGTTCAAGAATGCCTCAAAAAACTGACATTGATTACATGAATATAGCACTACAACAGGCTGAAATTGCAGCAGAAAAGGGAGAAGTGCCTGTCGGCGCGGTGTTGGTCACCGAAGATGAACAGATATTCACCTCTCACAACGCTCCGATCACACTCAACGATGCCTCAGCCCATGCCGAAATGCGTGTCATCCGCATGGCCTGCGAAGCTGTCGGCAACTATCGGCTCACCGGCGCCACCCTCTACGTCACCCTTGAGCCATGCACCATGTGTGCCGGGGCCATCATCCATGCCCGCATCGCTCGGGTTGTCTACGGTGCAACCGATCCAAAAACCGGGGCGGTGGAGTCATTGTCGCATGTTTTGAGTGATTCGCGCCTTAACCATCAACCGGAAGTTGTTTCAGGTGTTCTTGCCAATGAGTGCGGGGCTTTGCTTAAACGTTTTTTCAAAGACCGTCGCAATTGATGGTCACTAAAGGGTAGCGATGAATCATAGATGAATGGCTAGCCAGATGCTGGGTTGCTCGGGCGTAGTCCATTTCACCCTGTGCTTTCTGTGTGCCTTGATGGTCAGGTAGTCGCCCGGTTTGAGATGTGTGGCGCCATCCTCGAACTCCAACTTCGCTTCACCCTGTAGCAGTAATACGAATTCATCTTCATCCTGATCGTACCAGAAACCCTCTTCTGAGGCGTGACCATGCGAGATAATCCGCTCAACCCGTACATTTCCATGGCTGGAAATGGTTTCTATCAACTCATCGCTGAGTGTGGCGGGAATGTCGGAAAAGAGGTTCTTCATTCGCATAGGGTATAGAATGAAATCACAGCCTCAACTTTTAAACGTCGCAGAGAAAAAGTGGCTTGGCTTCATTCTTACTTCCCTGTCTGCTATGATTAATTCCAGTGCTGAAGGGACACGAGAGAGGTATAGATGCTCCATCTACCAATAACAGACTACGTCTCCCGTAGCGTGGTGACTGCGACACCTGAGATGAACGTTCAATTCGCTCTTGAGTTGATGGCCGAGTCGAAGGTGACCAGCATTATTATCTGTGACGAAAGGCTGCATCCGGTTGGTATTATTACCACACGCGATGTTCTTGCTCTATTCCAAGAGGGTGTTGCCGACCTCTATCTTCCCGCCTCCAAGGTGATGATTCGTGATCTGGTGACTTGTCGTGATGATATCACCCTGCTGGATGCCTTTGATATGATGATCCACCACGGCATCCGTCATATCCCTGTCGTGGATGGTGGCAAATTGACAGGAATTTTATCTGAAACTGATATCATGTCTTCAATGGGCTCGATCGATCTGATGCGAATGCAGACAGCAGGCGAGATCATGCACACGCCTGTCGCTTCAGTTAGCCCTACGGCTCAGCTCTCTGAGGTCATTACTATTCTCAATGAAGATCATATTGGCAGTGTTGTTGTTGCAGAAGAAAACAAGCCCATCGGCATTATTACGGAACGCGATCTGCCATCTCTGATTGGTCGGGGCCTCTCCTCAAAAACATATGCTGAATCGGTGATGTCCAAACCTGTCATCACCGTTCATGCTCACACCACCTCACAAGAGGCGCTGATGAAAATGCAGGGGCATGGCATTCATCATCTGGTAGTAACAGCTCAAAATGGCGAGATTGAGGGCATCATCTCTCGATCAAGTTTCTTCCATAACCTTACCCGCTACCTGATTCGCCAGCTGGTCGAGAGCGAAAGCAAGCTAAAGAAACTGCTCGGAAAAACTGAGCAGGAGGTGCTTCAACAGCAGTTGGTTGATGTCGGCAATCTCTACTTTTCCGCAATTCAGAACTCCCCTCATGGCATCGTTATCGAGCAGAAAGGAAGAGTTGTATTTGCCAATAAGGTGATCTCTTTGCTGTTGGGCTTTGAGAAGCCACAAGCGCTGGTAGGTCGTTCATTCCTGATGCTGATGCACCCCGAAGATAGAAAAGAGTCATCCATCAGAGTCGACAGTGGCCATGAAAGCTATGGTGATGCCACCTTCATTACCCAGCGCATGTTAAAGCGCGATGGTGATAGCCTCTCCGTGGAGACCTCGTACACGCATATCCCCTATGATGGTGAGCCCTCAACCATGATTACCGTCAAGGATCTGACCGAAAAGCTACTGCTTGAAGAGAAGCTTCAACAGGCACGAAAGCTAGAGGCGATGGGTATTCTGGTGGGCGGTATTGCCCACGATTTTAATAATCTATTGGCCGGCATCACAGGCAATGTCTTTCTCGCTCAAATGGCCGTTCAGGACAGCATGAACCCTTCGGAAAATCTGGAACAGATCGAAGACCTATCCTTCCATGCTGCCGAAATGATTCAGCAACTGCTCCAGTTTGCCAGAAAGAATCGTACCACTATGAAATCGATTGAACTCTCAGGCTTTATCAAAGAGGCCTTGGATCTTCACCAGATCATGATCCCTGATCGCATCAACGTAAAACTCGATCTTGGTATTGAACCGGTAACCATTCGTGGTGATTATGTTCAGCTTCAGCGCTCGCTCATCAACCTCATTAACAATGCTGCAGATGCACTTGAAGGAAGAGAAAATCCAACCCTTACCATCTCGCTTCAAAAGAAGCATGCTGACAATGCTTTTCTTGAGCGTCATCCATCCGCCAAAAATAGAGAGATGGTGTGTTTAACGATTCATGACAATGGCTGCGGTATTGCTGCAAGTGCACAGGAACATCTTTTTGAACCCTTCTTTACCACCAAAGGCGTTGGCAAGGGTACAGGCCTTGGTCTGGCGGTCGTCTACGGCACACTAAGAGCACACAATGGTGTGGTTGAGGTTGAGAGTCGTCCGAACCAGTACACCGCTTTCCATCTCTATTTTCCTTCGAATAAAGAAGATAGTGCTGCAGCAGAGAAGAGTGGACGACCTCAAGAGATGGTAAAAGGCTCAGGAGAAACCATTCTTCTGGTGGACGATCAGAACTTTATGCTGGAAACAGGTAAAGCCATTCTGGAGCGCATTGGCTACCACCCGATTACGGCAACGTGCGGCAAAGAGGCACTTGAGATTTATCAGGCACAGCAGGATCAGATTAAGCTGGTTGTTCTCGATGTGGTGATGCCTGAGATGGGTGGTGAAGAGGTTGCTGAAGCGATTTTGAACATCAATCCCAAAGCCGCCATTCTGTTTGCCACCGGCCACGACCGAGAAGGAAAGCTTGCATCCGAAGCTGATGAGCAGGTCCAACTCATCACCAAGCCCTTCAGTGTGCCTGAACTAAGCAAAATGATACGCGACAAACTTAAAGGATAGCGATTAAACTAACTTAGAAACGCTCCTGTGCGCTCAGGAAACATTGAACAGGCGCATCGCGCTGGCGGTTGAGGTCGCCACCACGGTGGCCACGGACTCCCCCTTCACCTCAGCAAGACACTCAGCAACATGCTTTACATAGGTCGGTTCATTGCGTTTGCCACGGTGTGGAACCGGAGCCAGGAAAGGTGCGTCGGTCTCAATGAGGATTCGATCCATTGGAACCTGCGCTGCCACATCGCGAAGCGGTTGATTGTTTTTAAACGTCACATTGCCGGAAAAAGAGATGTACATGCCCATATCCAGCGCTGATTTGGCTGTATCCCAATCAGCTGAGAAGCAGTGCATGATTCCTCCGCAATCTTGAATCGACTCATCTTTAAGGATTCGGATCGAATCGCTGTCGGCATCGCGGTTGTGGACAATGACCGGCTTATTCAATTGTCGAGCGGCGCGGATATGCGTGCGAAAACGCGACTCCTGCAGTTCCGGTGACACATGATGACGGAAGAAGTCCATGCCGGTCTCACCAATGGCGACACACTTTGGGTGATCAGAGAGTGTGCAGAGTTGTTCAACACTCGGTTCAACATCCACCTCGTGGTTGGGATGAATGCCGACCGAGAACCAGATGCCCTCATTGGCCTCTGCGAGTGCCTGCAGGCGATCTAGGTGATCGAAATCAACCGCCACTGCAATGGATCTATCAATCCCCTCTCTGCGCATGCGTGCCAACACCTCATCACGGTCCTCCTCATATTGAGGGAAATCGAGATGGCAGTGTGAATCGAAGAGAGAGAGCTCGGCCATGATTAATCCTTCATAATTGCTTGCAGGTGACTCAGTTCAACATGGTGGAGGTTCAGGTTATGTGGATTACTTAGCAGTTCAACAGCATCTCGCTCGGCTTCGCCAAGCTCGGAAACCACCAGATCAGCACCATCAAAATCATGGGCTTTGGTATAGTCATTCACAGTCACAACACACTTCAGTTTGGCTGCGTGGGCAGATTTCCATCCATTCTCGGAGTCTTCAAGTGCCAGAGTGTTTTCAGGTTTCACGCCCAACTGATCCATGGCGTAGGTGTAGATGTCCGGTGCAGGTTTCTTGGCTGGTACGATGTCTCCCGCAGCCAGTACAGCAAAACGATCAAACCACTCTTTGCCCAATGAGTGCTCAATCAGGGCATCGAGCGCAGACGGTGTAGTGGTGGTAGAAACTCCCAGCGTGATACCGGCGGCATAGGCCTCTTCAAGCAGCCTGCGTACACCCGGCCTTAGAGGAATGCGTCCTTCAGCAATCAGACTCTGATAGTGGGTGGTTTTACGGGCATGCAATCCAGCGATCTCTTCAAATGGCATCTCATGCATGCCTCCACGATCAATATCGAATTGGATTCGCTCTTTACCACCGGTCACGGCAAGAAGTTCACCGTAAGTAGGTACATCCCATTCGCGGGTATGCCCCGCCTCGGCAAAGGCCATGTTGAAAGCAACGCGATGCCCATCGCGTTCGGTATCAGCCAATGTGCCATCGACATCCCATAAAATACATTGCAGCTCAGCCATAACCCACTCCTCTTCATACAGGTTTCCATCTCTAAAAATTCAAGGCTCGCACTCTATCGCCATAGACACTAAAATTCGCCTATGGATACGCACACCATTGAAACGCCACAGATTCAAACAGAAAAGCCGAAGCTGAAAAAGCCGCCGATGTATAAGGTCATTTTGCTCAATGACGATTATACACCGATGGAGTTTGTGGTTGATTTGCTCTGCAACTATTTTAGAAAGAGCGAGAATGATGCGATGCAGATCATGTTGCGTATTCATCATGAGGGTCAGGCTGTGTGTGCGCTATACCCGAAAGATCTTGCTGAAAGTAAGGTTCAACAGGTTGAGGGACACTGCATTGCACACGGGCACCCGCTGAAGTGTAGGATCGAGGTCGATAGTAGCGACTGATAGATGTCGATGAGGCCATGGCATTTATTATGCTGTCGTTTTCAAGAATGGCGCATGATAACCGATATAACGTATATAGGTGGCAAATATGGGCATATTAAGTGAAGATCTAGAACAGTCACTCAACGATATCTTTAGAGATGCACATGTGCGTCGTAGTGAGTTTGTCACTGTTGAGCATCTTCTGCTTGGCCTGCTTGATAATATTGAGAGTCGCAAGGTGCTTGAAGGGCTCAATCTTGATATTCCCGAACTGCGCAATGAGTTGAATGGATTTATTCAGGAGCATGTTTCTGTGCTGCCTGAAGAGTTGGGTGAAACCACAGCCAGCATCGGCCTGCAGCGTGTGATTCAGCGAGCGGTACTGCATGTGCAGTCGGCAGGTAAACATGAGGTCACTGGTGTTCACGCACTGGTTGCCATCTTCTCTGAAAAAGACTCTCACGCTGTTTACTACCTTAATCGCATGGGTGTCACTCGACTGGATGTTGTCACCTACATCTCCCACAGCATGGCCGATTCAAACCGCGATCAGCAGGAGGCAAGGCCTGGTATCGGTGTTGAATCACCCGATAGCTCTGCCTCACCACTGAAGCGCTACTGCATCGATCTGATTGAGCGTGCCCGCAGCGGTAAAATTGACCCGTTGATTGGTCGTGAGGTCGAGCTCTCCCGCTGCCTGCATATCCTCTGCCGTAGACGCAAAAACAATCCGCTGCTGGTGGGTGAAGCCGGTGTCGGCAAGACCGCCCTTGCTGAAGGTCTGGCACTCCGCATCGTTGATGGTGATATTCCCGACTCACTGAAAGATAGTTCGCTCTACTCCCTCGATATGGGTGCACTGCTGGCCGGCACTAAATACCGTGGCGACTTTGAAGAGCGGCTGAAAGCCGTGCTCTCAGCACTTGAGAAGGAGGATCATGCCATCCTCTTCATTGATGAGATTCACACCATTATTGGCGCAGGCTCGGCCAATGGCAGTGCCATGGATGCATCCAACCTGCTCAAACCGACACTGGCCAATGGTGAACTGCGTTGTATCGGTGCTACCACCTATCAAGAGTATCGCCGCATCTTTGAGAAAGAGAGCGCCCTCTCCCGTCGTTTTCAGAAAATCGATATTGATGAGCCATCGATTGAGCACACCATTGCTATCCTGACCGGCCTGAAATCACGTTTTGAGGATCATCACGATATCCGCTACAGCAAGAAGGCGATTGAGACGGCTGCTAAGCTGGCTGCCCGCTATGTGACTGATCGGAAGCTGCCCGACTCCGCTATTGATGTGCTTGATGAGGCTGGTGCAGCTATTCACCTGCTTCCTGAAGGTAAACGTAAAAAACAGTTGGGTGTACTTGATATTGAAACCACCATTGCCGCGATGGCAAGAATCCCGGCCCGTCAGGTCTCCGCTTCCGATAAGCGGGGGCTTGCAAGCCTTGATCGAAATCTCAAGCTGGCTGTCTTTGGTCAGGATGATGCCATTGATCAGCTGGCAGCCAGTATCAAGCTCTCACGTGCCGGACTGACTCAGCCCGACAAACCGATCGGCAACTTCCTCTTCACCGGTCCTACCGGTGTCGGCAAAACGGAAGTGGCCAAGCAACTGGCCCGCATCATGGGTGTTGAGATGATCCGTTTTGATATGTCCGAGTATATGGAGGCGCATGCCGTTTCACGCCTGATTGGTGCCCCTCCGGGCTATGTCGGCTTTGAACAGGGAGGTCTACTCACTGAAGAGGTGAATAAGCATCCTCATGCCGTGCTCCTGCTCGATGAGATTGAGAAGGCGCATCAGGATCTATTCAATATCCTGCTGCAGGTGATGGATCACGGCAAACTGACCGACAACAACGGGCGCTCTGCTGATTTCCGTCATATTGTATTGATCATGACCAGCAATGCTGGTGCCTTTGACCTGCAACAGAATGTTATCGGCTTTGGTAGCCGTACGCATAGTGATGCCAATGATGAGGCCATCAAGCGCCTCTTCACACCAGAGTTCAGAAACAGGCTCGATGCCGTCATCGGTTTCTCACCACTGGATGAATCCACCATCCTGCACGTGGTTGATAAGTTCCTGATGGAGCTTGAGATGCAATTGTTGGAGAAGAAGGTGGAGCTGAATGTCTCTGATGAGGCCAAGGCATGGCTGGCCAAGCATGGCCATGATCCATTAATGGGTGCACGCCCGATGGCTCGACTGATTCAGGATAAGCTGAAGAAGCCACTGGCCGATGCCATTCTCTTTGGCGATCTACAGAAGGGTGGTGAGGTGACAGTTGAGCTTAAGAATGGCGAGATTTCTGTTGCGGTGCCAGCTACCATTGCCGAATGAGTGATAGACCTCGGCGAGATAAGCCGGCGAAATTTTATACCGATGCTTTTCTGAATGATTCCGACCCTGCTGCGCAGGAGATCACCATGTCGCCTATCGGGATCGTACGTAGCACCTATAAAGAGCGCTTCGATACACCAAGACAACCGGCACTCGGTGATGAGGTCACTGCAACCATTGAACTGGTGAAAGGGATCAATCTGGAGCAAGCCACCAAGGATCTGGAGAAGTTCTCCCATATCTGGGTGATTTACTGGATGCATCTGAATCAGGGCTGGAATCCTCTGGTCATTCCACCCAGAGGCCCCAAGACAAAACGCGGCGTGCTGGCCACACGAGCGCCCCATCGCCCCAACAGCATTGGTCTCTCAGTTGTCCGTCTGCTGAAGGTTGAAGGCAGGACACTCACCATTGCTGCACACGATATGCTCGATGGTACACCTGTGCTCGATATCAAGCCCTACCTTCCCTATGCTGATGCCCTTCCGGAGGCTTCCCATGGATGGTTGGATGAAGTGGCACTTATTCCTTCAGCTGAGCCTTCAGCGGTTTCTTGACTTACCCCGGCAAGCGTTAACAATCTGACCTATGCAATGCCCTAGTTGCGGTACTTGGTATGCCGACACACAAGCCTTCTGCGTATCCTGTGGTGATATCCTCACCAAGGGAGATACCCCTGCAAAGATCGGACAGTACCGACTGATAGCACCCATTGGTCAGGGTGGTATGGGCATGGTGTTCCACGCCTATGATGAAAACCTGGAGCGTGATGTCGCTCTTAAGGTGCTGCATCAGCATCTGATTGATGATCCCAAACAGCTGGAACGATTCCGCCGCGAAGCGCGTATGCACGGTCAGTTGAACCACGACAACATTGTCAAACTTCTCGACTCCACCGATACCAACCGTTCGCTGGCCCTGATCATGGAGCTCGTTGAGGGCTGCACGCTCAAGGAGTATGCAACCTATCGTGGCACACTGGATGTTGGTGAGATCATCACTGTTTCCGAAGGGATTCTGGCCGGTCTGCAGAGTGCGCATAGCCATGAAGTAACACATCGGGACATGAAACTTTCCAATGTTTTTCTCAATAACGATGGCGGTATCAAGCTGATGGATTTCGGTCTGGCAAAGACAAAGAATACCACTGACGACATCACCAACAGCGGCATTACTGTGGGTAGTTACTACTACATGGCGCCTGAACAGATTCTTGGCAACATGCTTGATGCCCGTACCGACATCTACGCCTTCGGTATTATCCTCTATCGTCTGGCCACAGGAAAACTCCCCTTTACCTCGAATGGCGGTGGTGAGTTTGAGATCATGGAGAAGCAGGTTCGCCAACAGCCTCCTGCCCCTGAATCGGTCAACAGAGAAATCTCCGAGGAGCTCTCTGAGCTTATTATGAGATTGCTCTCCAAGGATCCGGAAGAACGCCCTGGCAACTGTCAGGAAGTGATCAATTTGATCCATGCGCTGGGAGAGGCTACGCCCCTCTCACTCAATCCTTCTGAAGGCACTGCGCAGGTAGCGAGCTTCTCTGAGCTGCATGACTACTTAGTTAGCAGAAAAGAGAACTCAGATGGTGCAGGGAAGAAAAGTGGCGGCGAAGTCACTTCGGAGAAGAACCTTTCCAAAGAGGTGATCGCCGATACCCTGCTCTGGGCATTCAGGGAATCCCCCGAAGCGGCCAAGGAGCCACCACTCGATCTTCGCTCTCCACCACCGATCAAAGGGGACGTGCTCAAGCGCTTAAGGGAGGGTATCAACACCATTCCGCCACTGCCTGAAATCTGGCAGCGCATTCAAGCCCTGCTTAATGCGCCGGATACCGCACCATCCGATCTGGCCAAGGTGATCGAAGAGGATGAAGTCCTCACCGCTCACATATTGAAGGTATGTAATTCGGCTGCCTATAACACCTCAGGCAGTAAAGAGGTGACCAGTGTCGCTCTGGCACTGACACGAATGGGCATGGAAACAGCGCACGATATTCTTTTGCAGATGGTGGTTCCTGATTTCGGGAAGAAAGAGAAATCGGACCCTGAGATTCAATATATCTGGTATCACGGTCAGGCGATCTCTCTGATCACCCGCGCCCTTGCCGAATATAACCATATCCTTGAGAGCCGCTCTGCCAGCCTCTTTGGCATGCTGCACGACATCGGCAAGCTGGTGATTCTGCATTTAGAAGGACCGGAGAAGCTTGAAGAGCTGCGTAAAGAGATCATCTCAGGCACATCCGCACTTAAGGCTGAATGGAGTATTCTCGGTTACACCCATATTGATGCAGGTATGATGCTGGCGCTGCACTGGCGTCTGCCAAGAAGCATTCACCACTTCATCTACTATCATCATCATCCTGACTGGCACACGCCTGATTCATGGCCATCCGATCTGCAGGCAGTGATTATGCTCGTGCATATGTCGCATCTGGTTGAGGAGATGATCTCGGTTGATGATGAAATTGATCAGATTTGGGCAAACGACCGCCGTTCTCATATCCCTGAAACGGAATCCTTTCTCTATAAGCCACTACGCTTGCCGCTAGCCAATGTTGGTACTTATACCCAGCTGAAAGAAGATATCGCGCAACTGAAAACCAATTTTCCAGGCATTTTTCCCCCTGTTGAAAAATCGGCTAAAGAGTAACCTGAATAGGTGAAGTCCAGAGTGACTTGGCACGCTCCAGGCTCTCTGCCGTATCCAGATCAAAGCTGATATCCAGTTCTCCTATAGAAATACCGCCTGCCTTGGCGCGCTCTAGAGTCTGATCCAATACCACTTCACTACTCCACTGAATCTCTCGAAACAGCTCCGTATAAGCGCTATTCATAGCGATCAGGTCATAACCCCCATCCTCAACAGGACCTATTACCACATCGAATGAGCCAAGCATCTCAACAGCACGGGGCAATCTCGACTCCGGCATATGCGGTGAGTCGGTACCAACAATGAGAACAGCCTTTGCTCCTTCCGAAAAAGCCTTTCTTGTAAGGCGTGCCATGCGCTCTCCCAGATCGCCATCCCCCTGATCCACAAGCGGCAGATCAAAGCGCTCAAAGAAGGGATGCGTTACATCATCCGTGGCAATCCAACTGTTTGAAATAATAGTAGAATTTCTACCGATTACGGCCTCCGCCATCGCCTGATGAATCGCCGCTGCCTCGTCTGCTGAATATGGAGGAGATAGGCGCGTTTTCACACAGCCGGAAACCGGTGCCTTGCACATAACAATGAGCTGTACGCCCTCATTCATAGCACCACCTACTCGATTCCGTCTGGAAATGGACGTTCGCATGACGCTCATCCCTCATCAATAAAAGATATCTCTTTGGCCCCGCTCAGATCATTCGCTTTCAAAAGCTTGATGAGCTTGTTCAATTCGCCTTCCTGAACTTGTCTATGTCTTCGATCGCTCATTCGCATCTCAGCATCGGATGTGAAATCGAACAGACTGCAGCAAACAGGTTCCAGATCGGTGCCATAGGCCTCTTTCAAAATGGTATAGATGGATTGCGTATCAGCCACCTCATCAGCACCAAAATCACGGTTTTCTATGGTAGCTAGGAGTCTTGATAGGGTTGAACTCATGATTTGTACTCCTGTGGCTTATCGTGCATCGCGATAGATGGCGCCTAGACGTTCGGGGCTGATGCCGAGCCAGTAGTAGAGGCGTAGCTTCCACATCAGAAGGATCGTTTTGAGGACGCCGTGCTGTTCCCATCGGCGGGATGAAGTCGTGACCTTGTCACGTAAACAGATGATGCGCCCTGCTCTTTTCAAACGTTTGCTGAAGTCGACATCCTCCATCAGTGGCTGCTCTGCGAAACCACCCAACTGTTCAAAAACATCCCTTCTGACGAACTGACACTGGTCCCCGGTACTAATGCCACTCAATCGAGAACGCAGATTGATCATGAAGGCGATCAGATCAAAGACGGGGCGATCCCCTGAAAGCTCTACATCAAAGCGGCCACCAACGATCTCAGAGCTGCTCATCGCACTTCTTGCGGCATCGAGTGCTGTGCGTGTGATCTCTGTATCGGCATGGAGGAAGAGTAGGATGTCTGACTTACATAGAGCCGCACCGCTATTCATCTGCACGGCACGGCCAGGCCTGCTTTTGATCCATTTGAAGCTGCTGGCAGAGAGTAGCAGGTCACTGCCATCGGTCGAGCCACCATCGACGAGCATCACCTCATCGGCATTCAGAGCAGTAAGCATCTCCAAAAGCTTGGATAGCCTCGCACTCTCATTGAGTAGTGGTACAATGATGGCGATAGTTGGATGCTCCAATCCTACCCTTCCACCTCAAGTGACACCCAGCCACTCCCCTCGGTTCTGAAATTGGTCACCTGCCCCTGCCATGCTCTGCCTGCAAGCGCGATCAGGCGCTCACCCTGCGTGTAGAGGCGCACATCGAATTTGAAGCTGTTGCCATCGATCTCAACCTTGCTGGCCGGAATAAAACGCTGCATCACGGTTTCATCGGCATCCAGCGCATCAAAGCGCTTGCGGCTGATGCCGGTGCCGAGCAGTACTCCTTTACCACCATGGCGCGCCGAGGGCTTGAATACCCATGCTTTTCGCTCCCTCCACGCGGCATCCAGATCGTACTCATGCATCAGGTGGGTTTCGGGCACGATGGATCGAATTTGTGCGATCTCATCCTCACTGACAGCACCTTCCAGTACTCCTTCATGCCACCAATCAGACATACGCGATTTATCCCCAAGCAGTGCATAGCTGCGTGGATGTGGATTAACTTGAACCTGACCGGCCAGATAGGCCGCTCTGATATGCTGCATGGCACTGCTCTCAAGGTAGAAATCGGTATGGCGATTGTAGATAGCATCGATACGCACGCCATCAATGTAGAGACCATCTGCTTTTAGCTCCAACTCCTCAGGGCTTGCCAGAAAAACCTGCCTGCCATCAGCTTCTAGCATACGCCCATACGCCTGCATCTCGGGATACATGAACTGGCTCTCGATAGCTTCATCGACAATGGCGATACTTTTCCATGCGGCGGGGAACATGCTCAGCAGACGCGAGTCAATATCCCCCGACATCGCATTCATGCTGGGTTGCGGTAGCCAGCCATCGCCGATGTAGAGGCCACCTGCATTGTTATTGATCTCGATTAGTTTCGGCCCATCTGGAGTCAAATGAAAATCAAACCCCATCAGGATGCCCGGCGTATCCGGTCTTATTTTTGCAGCTTCAGGAAGCTGGCTCTCCAGCTTATGCACGTAAGCTTGATTATGTTTGAGGTTGTATATCGTTTTAGCAAACCGAAGCATCGCCTCAAAGTCGGCGCGAGGAATCGAAATAGGTTTCTGTGAGGCAATCGGCATGCAGCAAGACTACATTAATCGATACGGAGCTGTACAATGCCGGCCATGCTAAACAGCTCCGAACAATCAATGTCACGGCCAGCACTTCAGCTTAGTGCCATCACCCTCTCTGAACTGCAGGCGTTGATCAAAGGCTTGGGTGAGCCTGCCTACCGAGCTAAGCAGGTGATTGAGTGGCGAAACAAGGGTGTGCTGGCTGTCGATGAGATGAAGAACATTCCGGCGACACTGCGCTTAAAACTTACCGAATCCCTTATCTTCCAACCGCTTGAGTTGGTACAGCGGCAGTGTTCCCAGGATGGTACGCGCAAGTATCTATTCAGAATCACCTCCGGTAGAACAGCCGGAAAGATGGTCGAGACGGTCTTTATCCCTGATGAGAAGCGCGGCACCGTGTGCGTATCCTCACAAGTCGGCTGCGTACTGGATTGTCCCTTCTGCTATACCGGCACACAGGGCTTTGATGGCAATCTGACGGCGGGTGAAATCGTCGGGCAGGTGTTGGCGGTAAAGCACGATCTCCTAACTGATCCTGTTTCTGAGGAACTTCACGCCATGGTGACCCATATCGTCTATATGGGCATGGGTGAACCGATGGCCAATGAAGATGGCGTACACGAGAGCTTGAAGATTCTCATGGCTGAAGATGGGCTGAAACTGTCGCAGCGGCGCATCACCGTCTCGACATCAGGTCTTGTACCGCAGATCAACAGACTTGGCGAAACCTATCCAGTCAATCTGGCTATTTCACTGCACGCTGCCAGCGATGAACAACGCGATATTCTCGTACCGATTAACCGGAAATACCCGCTCAAAGCGTTACGAGAGTGCCTGGACGATTATCCATTGGCCGCACAACGCCATATCACGCTCGAATATGTGATGCTTAAAGGGGTTAACGACCAGCCAGAGGATATCGAGGCGCTTGCCCGGTTTGTGAATCGTCAGCGCGAGCGCGTCAACCTGATCAGCTTTAATGCTTATCCTGGGAACCCTTACGATGGTTCGTCAAAGAATCACATGAACGAATTTGCAAAGAAGTTGATTTCTAAAGGGGTTCGTGCCACGGTGAGGCGTTCAAGAGGGCAGGATATCATGGCCGCTTGTGGACAACTTAAAGCCGAAGGTATCTCTACCTGAACAAAGGCTTGGGAGGATCGTGAATGGGACAGGAGCGTACCGGTATTATTGGAGGCAGTGGACTTTACGCCATTGATGGTGTTGAGATCATTGATCACCTCCAGATTGATACCCCTTTCGGCGCCCCTTCCGACGATCTTCTACTTGCCCGTATCAACGGTCAGGAGGTGGTGTTCCTTCCTCGCCATGGAAAGAGCCATGGCATTCCACCCCACAACATTAACTACCGCGCTAACATCTATGCAATGAAACTTGCCGGAGTGAATCGAATTATCTCCATCTCTGCCGTTGGTTCGCTGCGCGAATCCATTGCACCGGGTGATTTTGTTGTCGTTGACCAGTTTGTTGATCGCACCAAAGATCGGCACTCTACCTTCTTTGATGGACCGATCGTTGCCCATGTCTCCATGGCAGACCCGGTCTGTAGCAGTCTGCGCAAGCAACTCACCACCGCTTGTAATCATGCAGAGATCAACACCCACTCATCAGGTACCTATCTGGTGATGCAGGGCCCTCAATTCTCAACGCGTGCGGAGTCAGAACTCTATCGCAGCTGGAACATGGATGTGATCGGCATGACCAACATGCCGGAAGCAAAATTAGCTCGCGAGGCAGAGATCTGCTACGCAACAGTGGCTATGAGCACCGATTACGACTGTTGGCATGAAGAGGAAGAGAACGTCTCGGTTGCTTCAGTGGTCGAGGTGATGCGTGCCAATACTGAGAAGGCTCAACGCATGCTGCACCATTTCTTTGAAAGTGATGCGGGTGACCTGGCTCACTGTTCATGCCACACTGCTCTGGAACATGGCATCTTCGCCGATTTGAAGGCGCAGAGTGATGATGCTCTACGTCCCATTCATGCGCTTGTGGGGAGATTTCTTTGAATAACATCAGTATCCGTTGGAAACAGCGCAGCAGCATCATCCTGGCGATGATCACAGCGGCTCTGCTATTGAGTGGCTGTTCAGGCTCCAATAAGCCAAGTGATGAAGATCAACTCAAACGAGCCAAACTTCACTATCAGCTGGGTTTGGATGCGCTCTACAAAAATCGACTACCAAAGGCATTTGAAGAGTTCATGCTGGCCGAAGAGATTGATCCCAATCAACCTGAGGTTCTTGATGCACTCGGCTATGCATGGCGTATCCGAGGTGATCTTGAAAAGTCTGAAGGCTATTACAAGCGCGCTCTACGAGCTGGTGCAGGCTCAGCGACTCATAACAACTATGGCAGCCTGCTGCTGCAGATGAAAAAATTCGACAAGGCGAAGGTTCAGCTGAAGAAGGCGCTTGAGGATCCCCGCTATCGCAACCAGTTTATGGCCTTCATCAACCTTGGGGATGCATATCTCGGCCTTAAGCAATTTGATGAAGCCATTCGTACCTACCAAAAGGCAGGAAGCTTCAACCTTAAGCAGACTATTTCTCGCATTAAAGAGGCGGAGGCCCATGTCGCCTACAATCAGCTCAACTACGCTCAAGCGCTCTATGAAGAGATGTTCAAAGAGGAGTCTGCCAATCGAGCTGTCGTCGAAGGGCTGGTGAACGTATTAAAACTGCGAAATGATCGCACGACCGCCCGTCAGTATCTGGGTAAATTCATGGAACAACCCTCCGTCTCAAAACTGGATCGTGCCTGGGCTGCAGATGCCATGATGAAGTTGAATCGACGATGAGCGACGAAACCCTTAATCCTGAAACAGAGGTGTGCTCTAATGTTGAGAGTGCAACCTCTCGCGAGGAGCTTCTCCATGAGTTGGCGCAGTGCCTAAAAAAGGCACGCAAATCCCGTCAGCTCAACAGTGAGGAGATTGCCTTCACCCTGAAGCTTCGGCCTGTATATATTGATGCGCTTGAGTCCGGTGACTGGAGCGAGATGCCGGGTGAGGTCTATGCACTGGGCTTTCTCAAGCAGTATGCGGCTTTTCTCAATATCGATGTCAGTGATACCATTGAGAAATTAAAAACCGGTCAATACAAGCTTACCAAGCCCCTCACCTTTCCCGATCCACCAATCGCTCCAAACAAGACGTGGGTAATTGTTGCTGCGCTGTCCTTTGTGGTGATCCTGATCCTCTTTAATCTCCTCGACAATGAGCCGACTGAAGAGACCGCACGCCTCGCACCCGAGGTAAGTGATATCACTGCTTTACCAACAGCTGAACCTTTAGCTGCCGCAGAGCCTGTAGCGGAAGGCAAGCAGAATCCCATGACCTCCGAGAGTATGCCTGCAGATGATGAACCAGCTGCCTCGGCAAAACCGGTGACCGAACATGCGTACAAACTCTCTGCTATCGGTGAAGATGTCTGGTTTCAACTCTCAGTTGAAGAGAGTGCTGACAGTCCGGCTGAGATGATACGCGAAGCCCTGCTCCGCATCGGCGAAAGTACCACTGTTTATCATGTCTCACCCTCTCTGATACTGACCTGTGGAAATCCGGTTGCCTTGGAAGTGGAGATCGATGGTAAGCGGGTAATCACCGCAGGAAGCCTTGGTGAAAGCGGTAAAGTTTTGCACAACTTCAGGCTTCACAGCAGCAGTGAATAACACTCTCTTCAATAACATCGACATTTGATCCGGACTTGTTTTTCATCCACTCCTGTAGCAGGTTTTAGCTTGCTGTAGAAGGATGTACAAACGCCGCTGATGAGTATGCATTAAGTGGCCAATCTCACTAGGGGTCTTTTCATGCCAACCACTTCAAATTTCGAAGCTGCCCGTCACAATATGGTCGAATATCAGATTCGCTGCTGCAAGGTACTGGAGCCCGAACTACTTGATATGATTGAATCACTTCCCCGTGAGGAGTACCTGCCTGAACATCTGCGTAGCCTGGCCTACATGGAGGGTCATATACCTCTCCCCTGCAATCAGGAGATGCTCAGCCCGCTACAGGAGGCAAGCATTGTCCAGAGCCTCAATCTCACCGGAACTGAGCGCGTACTGGAGATCGGTGCCGGAACAGGCTTCCTGACTACCATGCTGGCGATGCGCTCTGCTGAAGTGATCAGCTGCGAACTACACGAAGAGCTTGCATCGCTTGCGCGCAACAACCTTCAGACACACGGTGTTAGCAATGCCACAGTGGTTCACGTCAATGCGATGGATAGCCAAGCACTGGCCAAGTCCGGTGTAACTGGCCCCTTCGATGTTATTGTTATCACAGCCGCCCTACATGAGATTCCCGATCATATCAAAGCGATGCTGGCGCAGTCCGGTCAGATGGTCGCCTTTATTGGACGTAATCCGGTACTCTCTCTGGTTCACATGGATTTTAACGGTATCGCTTGCACCCGCACAGCACTTTTTGAGACCCTGTTACAGGATATGGAAGGGCTGCCAACAACACGAGAGTTTATCTTTTAATTTAAAGCCTCTTGCATTCAGCTATCTTTATGCTATCGAGGGTAAAAAAGTCGCCGGCTTAAGCAACCTTTCCTCTATGGATTTTGCTCACTTGCCGCTAGCCTTTCGTCATGTCTGATCTGAAAAAAATGAATACACCTGATATCACTCGCCGCCAACTGATGCTCCGAGGCTCTGCCGCACTGGCAACAGCCTCTCTTCTCCCCTCCATTGCTCTCGCTTCAGGGAGCAGCTCACCGGATAGGGTAGAGATCATCCAACAACTTCATAACGAGACGGGTCTTGATCGCGCTTATATCGAGCAGGCTGTCGCTGCAGCGGTGTTTGATGAAACCATCATTAAACGGATCAAGACGCCGTATGAATCCAAAAGCTATGCTAAATACCGTCCGCTCTTTGTACATCAATCCTTAGCAGATAAAGGCACCGCCTATCTGAAAGAGCATCAGAGAATCTTCGAGCAAGCGCATAAAAAATATGGTGTACAGCCTGAAATCATTGCTGCCATTCTCGGCATGGAAACCCGCTACGGTCACTATAAAGGTAAAGATCGTGTTTTGGATGCTCTCTACACCTTGTCCACGGGCTATCCACGTCGTGCCAACTTCTTCCGCAATGAACTGGGTCATTTTCTACTTCTTTGCAAGGAGGAGAAGCGTTCGCCCACGGAAATCAAAGGCTCCTATGCCGGTGCTTTCGGCACCACCCAGTTTATCCCATCATCCTACCGTGGCTATGCAGTCGATGCGGATGGTGATGGACGCCGTGATGTATGGGAGTCGCCTGCAGATATCATCAACAGTGTCGCTCATTATTTTCACCGCTATGGCTGGGATGAGCAGCGCCCTGTCGCACACTGGCTGGATAAAACGCCTAATAAAGTATTCTTCGCCAAAATGCTCAGAGATGAAACAAAGAAGTGGCGCACACTGGCTGATGTACGTAAACACGCATCCTTAGGGCTGCCAGAAGCATGGAAAGATGATGATAAAGTGGCATTGATCCAGCGGGTTACCAGCAAAGGCAAACGCACAGCTATTGTTCATCGCAATTTTCATGTCATTACCCGCTGGAACCGCTCATACAACTATGCCATGGCCATTACCGAGCTGGCACACATGCTTGATTGCTCTCTCTGCAAGGTTGAGTCATGAGAGTGATGCTCGTCGCTATATCAGCACTGCTATTGTTGCTATCAGGATGCGGAAAATCGCATGTGGGTTACTCCTCGACCCAAGATGGAGCTCCCGCAGCCTCCTCCTATCCATCCAATCAACCTGCCCGACTTCCCAGTGGTAAAGGTGGCTATGTCAAAACAGGTAAGCCTTATCAGATTGCAGGCCGGTGGTACTATCCCCTCTCATCAGCTGCTGGTTACAACGAAACCGGCACTGCCTCATGGTACGGCACGAAATTCCATGGCAAAAAGACAGCCAATGGGGAACGCTATGACATGCACGCCATGTCTGCTGCGCATAAGACATTGCCAATGCCAACCATGGTGCGTGTGACCAACCTCAATAATGGTCGCTCGATTGTTGTGCGCGTGAATGACCGAGGCCCTTTTGCGAAGAGCCGGATTATCGATCTCTCCTATGCCGCGGCACGGGCGCTTGGATATGATAATGAGGGTACTGCTCCAGTTCGTGTCGAGGCACTGAGTCAAAACAGTCTGGCAACCGCCAACAGCAGTAGCCCTGCCGTGAGAGAGGCGCCAAAGCCACTTATCCTCCCCGCACCTCCAGCTGTTATAACTGAAAGCAGCGCCGCTCCACCAGTGGCCGTAATCAAACATGCAGTCAGACATGGTGAAATGTATATTCAGCTTGGGGCGTTCTCTTCAGCAGCCAATGCCAATCGATTGAAATCTCAACTACAGAGTGATTACCCATCCGTCGCCATCTATTCCAGAAATGGTGGCTATTCGGAGATTTATCGTGTTCGCATCGGCCCGTTTGATGATGAGAAGAAGATCGAAACATATGTAATCGCTCTTCAAGAGCAGGGTTATACCAATGCCATTGTGGTCATCGAATAGTCATGAGTGAGCCCCGCAAACGCATCACCGCCTTCGGCTCATCCCGTATCGGGCCTGAAGCCTCAACATTCGGTGATGTTGAATCGCTTTCAACCAAGATCGCACAGCTTGGCTGGGATGGTATGACTGGTGGACATCAAGGCATGATGGCCGCCTTTTCACAGGGTATTCATCAGGGTGGTGGACACATTCGAGGCGTCACGCTGGAACGATTTCCTACGCCGCCCGATAACACCCTGAGTGAAGAGGTTCGAGCCAAAGACTTCTTTCAGCGTATGCAGGTATTGATCGAAGATGCTGATGCCTATCTTGTTCTTCCTGGGGGCCTGGGAACACTGGCTGAACTGGCCATGACCTGGGATCTACTGGCAATCAATGTGCTCGAAACACGACCGCTCATCCTTTACGGCGAGATGTGGCATGAAAGTATCGCTCAACTGCAACGATCTCTGGTGATGTCCGTCGATCACACCTTCGATCTGATGAACATTTGTAAAAGCCACGATGAGGTGCTCGCCATCCTTGCTGAAACCTGATCTGCATGGCCGCTTTCCAAGATCAACAACTGACTGTTCCCAAGCTGAGTGGGCCCACGCGGCTTGATCACTTTCTAGCCGGCTGCATCCCTCTCTCTCGCCGCCGAATTCAGCGCGCCATTGATGAAGGTGGGGTTTACGTAAATAAAAAACGGTGCCGCAAGGCAGGTAAGCTTCTTCATGATGGAGAGCAGCTGCGAATCGTTACACTTGAAGATGAAACACTCATTCCCTTCTCAGGGCATCAGTTAATTTGGCAACAGGGTTCGCTCTTTCTGATTCACAAAAAGAGCGGCCAGTATGCTCAGGAGGCACTGCATCGCAGCCTCGGCACCCTGCCAGATGAGTTGGCCAGATATCTGAAACTCTCACCTCAACAAGTAAAGAACCTTCGCCCAGTTCACCGGCTGGATCGAGACACATCCGGACTGATGCTCCTATCCGCTGACCCTAAGCAGCTGCAACAGTTACAGAGCCTCTGGCACAGTCATGTTCACAAAAGCTATCTGGCGGTCGTTTCACCGGCACCTGAGTGGGATTCAAAGCGGATTAAAGAGCCCATCAGCAGACAGCGAGATCGTCAGGGATGTTATCGGGTCGATGCTAAGGGTAGAGCCTGTGATACCGAGGCAGAGGTGATTGAGCGCGATGGCAATATGGCACTGCTTCGCCTGATTCCGCATACCGGCAGAACACACCAATTGCGCATCCATCTTTCACACCTAGGATGCCCCATTCTTGGCGACGTACGCTATGGCGGAAAGCGCCATTCGCGGCTGATGTTGCATGCAAAGAGACTTTATGTTCAGGTTCCCGCTCTTCCAGAAGAGCACCAGTGGAATGAAGACCCCGAGGAGGATTGGCAATGGCATTGAAAACAAAGGTTCAACAGATGATGTTTATGATCATGATGCTGATTCCCCTCTCTGCCTCTGCAATCAACTGGCCGCAGGCTCCTGCCATTGGAGCCAAATCATGGGCGCTGCTTGATGCACGGTCCGGCCAAGTTATTGGTAGCTCCAATGAGAACATTGAACTTCCCCCGGCCAGCCTGACCAAGATCATGACACTCTATATCGTTTTTCAGGATATTAAGCTCGGACGTCTTGATCTCGACACGCCTGTTCCGGTGAGTAAAAAAGCATGGAAGATTGGTGGCAGCACTATGTTCCTTGATCCACGCATGCAGCCAACTGTAAAAGAGCTATTGCATGGCATCTCCACCCTCTCCGGCAATGATGCCTGTATTGCCATTGCTGAATTCATCTCAGGATCTGAAGAGGCATTTGCAGCCCGTATGAATGAAGCCGCCGCAAAAATCGGCATGACACATACCCACTTTGTGAATGCAACAGGCTTCCCAGCCGAAGGGCATCACAGCACAGCGCTCGATATGGCGCGACTGGGTGCCGCTCTCTGGCGCGACTTTCCTGATCAGTACAAGCTGGTGAGTGAAAAGAGCTTTACCTTTGATGGACGTACTCAGTGGAATCGAAACCGATTACTCTGGAGCATGCCCGAAGCTGATGGCATCAAGACAGGCCATACCGAAAGCGCTGGTTACTGCCTTGTCTCTTCAGCTGAGCGAAACAATACCCGCTTTGTCTCAGCAGTGTTTGGCACTGAATCTGACAAGGCACGCCAGCAACAGTCACGCACCCTTCTGCTCTACGGCTTTCGTAATTTTGTAACACTGAGGCCCGCTGAGCGCGATATCAGGCGTCAGGCAGAGGTCTTTGAAGGTACCAGTGATAGTGTCTGGCTTACGCCCGCAGCTCCTGTCTGGGTCACCGTACCCAAGGGGAATGAATCCTCCATCGCCTTCAGGCTTCGTTATGACTCGCCACTTAAGGCACCGATCAAGCAGGGTGCACAAATCGGAACCATTGAAGCCGTTGTTCGTGATGGCAATCAGGACCAGGTACTGACAACCGTATCGATGGAGGCATCGCAAAGCGTAGAGCAGGCCTCATGGGTTGGTAGACAGTGGGATCGGGTTCGTCTCTGGTGGCGTGAATCTGAAAACGAATCAGCCAATCAAAACTAAGATGCCATTGATTGCTTACGTCAACGGCAGCTTTTTGCCGCTTGATGAGGCTACTATCCATATTGAAGATCGTGGTTTTCAGTTTGCCGATGGTGTTTATGAAGTGATCGCTTGTCTGGGCGGTACTTTTCTTGATCTTCGCCCACATCTGGAACGATTGAACCACTCCTGTCACGAGATCGATATTGAGCTCCCCTACTCTATGGTTGATCTGGAATCACTTGTTTATCAAATCTACCAGAAAAACAGCATTGATGATGCCATGATCTATATTCAGGTCACCCGTGGACGTGCTCCACGCTCGCATCTTATTGATCCATCAGTCGTGCCTTCATTGATCCTGACGCTACGGGAACTGCCTAAGCCGTCTGATAAGAAGGTTGAGTATGGCGCAACAGCCATCACCCTCAAGGATTTCCGCTGGGGTCGCTGTGATATCAAATCGATCGCCCTGTTGGCCAGCGTCATGGGTAAACAGCAGGCGGTATCCAGCGGGGTCGATGAAGCCTTCTGGCTTGATGATGAAGGACATGCACTGGAAGGGTGTGCAACGAATCTTTTTGCCGTGATAGATGATCACCTGGTGACCCACCCTCTGGATCATCAGGTGTTGGGTGGGATCATGCGGGAGATGGTGCTGCGTCAAGCTAGGCTTAATGATATCATTGTCATTGAACGGCCGTGGAAACTTGATGAGCCCTCTTTAAGCGAGTGCATGATGAGTAGCACCACCAATGCGCTACTACCGGTCTGCCAGATTGATGGTAGCGCCATTGCCAACGGTTCTCCCGGCCCTGTGGCCCATCAACTGCGCCAACTTGTACTCAGCGAGCTTGAGACATTGAGAAACCAGTGAGTCCGATACTCCCTTCACCCATTCGCGTTGTTCTCTTCGATCTGGATGGAACGCTGCTCGATGCCTTTCCTCCGATTATCAGCGCTCTGAATCAGACACTGAAAGAGTTCGGTAAGCCAGAGATGACGCCAGAAGCGATCAAGCGCCATACCGGACATGGCGGCGGCGGTATTAGGCCACTCTTTCCGGACCATGTAGAGCAGGCTGGAAAGCGTTTTCTAGAACTGCACGATGCGATCTACCTGAAACAGGTTCAGGGTATTGAAGGAGCCGATGCACTACTCGCCTTTCTTCAGGAGAAGAGTATCCCGATGGCCGTTGTGACCAGTAAAGGGCAACACCGTGCTGAAGCACAAATCGAGCTGCTGGGCTGGCAGGGTTATTTCCAAGCCGTGATCGGCAAGTTGGATGGTAGAGCTGAAAAGCCAAGTCCAATCCCACTACAGATGGCCTGTCATGCAATTGGTTGCTCTACAGCTGAATCGCTGATGATCGGCGACGGTATTGGTGACATGCAAGCAGGCAGGAGCGCTGGATCATTCTCCATCGGAATTACCGACTCCTTTTCTAAAAAAGAGCTTGAAGATAGTGGTGCATCTATCTGTTTTAAAACACTTCATGAGGTTCATCAATGGCTCAGAACAGCGATCGATTAATCCGCTTTCTTCTACCCGGGGCATTTGCACGAGGTGCGATCATTCGGGCAGAGCATATCGTTAATGATGCCAAAACCATCCATGGTCTTAATGGTGCGGTAGCAGAAATCTTCGGTAGTACTCTGATCGCCTCCATCCTGCTGCTCAGTAATAGCAAAGGGGGCGTTCGTCAGGTTTTACAACTGGATGCATCAGATGCACAGCTTCAAGCCCCCGTCAGACGTATTCTGGCTGAGGCACGGCCGGGTATGGTTCGAGGCTTTCTCAACTGGGGCGAAAGTGGCACCGAAAGCAAGGATCGAAATGAGGATGGCTTTTCAGCCTGGATGGGCTCCCCTGTTCAAACCTCAGTGGTACGTGACTTAGGCTTTGGCCAGCCCTACATCTCAACCATTGAGCATGACTCCAACTATCTGGCGGACCACATTCTCCATTTTCTCACCCAGTCCGCACAGGTGCAGAGCGATATTATCCTGCATGGAAATCTGGGTATCATGTTGGAGGCCATGCCCGGATGCGATCAGGAACATTGGTTCAAGGCGGTTGAAGCTCTGGCAACGATTAGCAATGAACGCTTGGAAACAGAAAAGCCTGAATCGCTACTGCAATGTTTTGAGGCGCTGGGTTGCAAGATTGTCAGTGATGATTGTTATGCCTACCAATGTGGCTGCAGCCCTGAAAAGATGACGATCGCACTTCAGACCATTGATCCGCAAGAGTTGGAATCTCTGGCAGACGAGTCGGGCAATGTCACCCTCTCATGCCAATACTGTAATCAATCCTACCTAGTAGACATCTCAACCATAGAGGGTGGCGAATAGTCGGCGCTCTAACTGTTTGAACAGCACAAAAAAAGCGGCCCGAATGGACCGCTTTTTTTATTCAACGACAATGGGCTCTATTAAAGCTTATCAGCTTCTGATGCGAGATAGGAAGCAACACCCTCTGCATCCGGCTTCATGCCTTTATCACCCTTGTTCCAACCGGCAGGACAAACTTCGCCGTGCTCTTCAGTGAACTGCAGTGTATCGACCATGCGCAGCATCTCATCGATGTTGCGGCCCAGAGGAAGATTGTTCACTACCTGATGCTGTACAGTGCCATCCTTGTCGATCAGGAATGAACCGCGTAGTGCAACACTGCCACCCAAGAGGTGGAAGCTCTCACCGCAATCATCTTCAACGGTAGTGTTATCAACCAACACATCAAAGTCAGCGGCAATCTTCTTGGTTAGGTCTGCAACCAGTGGATATGCAACGGGACCGATACCACCCTGATCTACAGGCGTGTTTCTCCATGCAACATGGCTGAACTGTGAATCAACCGATACACCAATCACCTGCACGCCACGCGCTTCAAACTCTTTAATGCGGTGATCAAAAGCAATCAGCTCACTTGGACATACAAATGTGAAATCCAGAGGGTAGAAAAACAGGACGACATGCTTACCCTTATAATCGGAGAGAGAAAAACTCTCATTGATGGAACCATCCGCCATCACGGCTGCAGCTGTAAAATCAGGTGCCTCTTTACCAACCAATACGCTCATTTCATTCTCCTTAAAGTCATCAAAACATTTATTTGTGTGCATGCAAGTGTAGCAGCTACGAGAGTGGCTGCTACCCTATTTCATTCATGGTCTTTCTTCTCCGGCAGACCGACAAACTCAATGAATATATGTTTAGCCTGAGGTGTGGCCGCTCTCACCTCCTCTTCCAAGGAGCGCCGAATCAGATCAAGTCGATTCATAAAATGAACGGCCTGCACCACTTCATCGCGACTCATATCGGTAAACAGTTCCTCTTCACGAAGCTCAAGTTCAGCCATCAATACACTCGTTTCCGGTGAAATAACAATGGAGTTAAGGCGTTGCAGACGTTGAACTCGCTCATCCCCCTTCCAGATCTCTTTCACCTGTTCATCCATCTTCGGATCAGCTGCATTGATTAAAAAGCGTTTGTTGACCGATGCAAGGAAGAAAGCCAGCAATCCCATCAGCCCGCCAATGGCGAGCGCCGCACTTGCATCGAAAACACTTGAGCCGGTATAGGCAGCAAAGCCCATACCTGCTAGTGCTAGAAAAAGGCCCAGGATCGCTACAGAGTCTTCTATCAGTACCGCAACGGTGGTTGGGTCATTGGACTCTCTTAAAAAGGCGATGAATGCGGCATTCTTCTCTTTTCTCTGCCGATTAAACTCAGACAAAGCAACGAGGAAGGAGTACCCCTCCACCAGAAATGCGATACCAATGATAAGGAATGGAATGAAGCTCAATTCGGGTTGGTGATCATGCTTAAGACTATCAACGGCATGCATGATGGTATAAACACAACCGACAAAAAAGATGGTAACCGCTGATACAAGGTTCCAGAAATAACGCTCCTGCCCATAGCCAAAATGGTGGCGCTCATCAGCGGCCTTTTCAGAGCGCAGAAGCCCTAAGTATAACAATGCCTGATTGGCTGTGTCGGCCAGAGAGTGCACCGCCTCGGCAAGCAAGGCACTGGAACCGGAAAAGGCAAATCCGACAAACTTGGCAACCGTAACAAAAGCATTGCCTGCAACAGCAGTAATGACTGCTCTCTTTGAACCATGTGACATTAAATTTCCCCTTGGGTTAGGCTCGGCATATGTGGACATATCAGCATCAACACTTTTCCGTACATCAGCTACCTGCGCTAAATGACAACTATATCTATCTGATTCAGGATCACAATTCAGATATGGTTGCCGTAGTTGATCCGGCCGATGCAGCGCCTGTGGTTCAGGCTTGCGATCAGCTGCAAATTTCTCTGACCCATATCCTCAACACCCATCACCATTGGGATCACACCGATGGCAACAAACCGCTTAAATCGCGATTTTCCGCAACTGTAATTGCTGCTGAGAACGATGCTGCGCGTATTCCAGAGATCGATACGGCTGTTTCAGAAGTCTCTGAAATTCTACTCGGAAGTCTCAACGTCAAGATTATTGATGTTCCAGGACACACCGTTGGCCACATCGCCTATCTGATAGATGATGCACTTTTTTGTGGCGACACCCTATTTGGCGGCGGCTGTGGCCGTCTCTTTGAAGGTACACCAGAACAGATGTGGAACTCATTGACCAAGCTGGCTGCACTTCCCGATGAGACCAAGGTCTACTGCGCCCATGAATACACACTTGCCAACCTCCGCTTTGCTCGAGGCATTGATCCAGACAATGATCATCTGATCACACGCATCAGCAGTGATACTCAGAAGCGCATGCAGCAGCTTCCCACGATTCCAAGCACGATTGGTATGGAAAAGAAGACAAACCCGTTTCTAAGGCCTCTGAATGATGATTTCTGTCGCCTCTATGCAGAGCGACAAGGGATTAGTCACAGCCCTATTCATCTATTCAGCCACTTGAGAGCAAGCAAAGATAAAATTTGAAGGAAGTGATCAGCGTTCTGTCGTCTCTTTATCTTCCTCAAACGAGAAGCCCCGCTCAAACAACTTCAGACAGGCATCAACTGCATCGGCATCATAAAGAGTCCCTCGATTCGTCTTGATCTCCTCTATCGCCGCCGCCCCTCCCAATGCGGCACGGTATGGCCTGTGAGAGAGCATCGCTTCCACCACATCGGCAACCGTAACAACCCTTGCCTCAAGGATAATCTCACCATCCTTAAGAGCTCTTGGATAACCACTGCCATCAATCCGTTCATGATGTTGGTATGCGATCTCGGCAATCGGCCATGGAGAATCAATACCTTTCAAAATGTCATACCCCACCTTGGAGTGAGTCTTAATCATCTCAAGCTCGATGGATGATAGTGTCGTTGGTTTCACCAACAGCTCTGCAGGCACATAGATTTTTCCGATATCGTGGATAATGGCGCCAAGCTTGACACCGGTAATCCTAGTCTCATCCAGCCCCATCTCCTCAGCAATTGCTGTAGCCAGAGTTGCCACTCTTCTCTGATGACCGGCAGTATAGGGATCCCGTGCTTCGACAGCCTTGGCAACCGAAGCAATGAAGCTTTCGAGATTTTTCTCCAGCCTTGCCACCAACGCTTCGGCTCGAGCCCTCTGTTTTCGCTCCTGTTCAATCGCACTCCAGAGTTTCGATTGCACCAGATCCGCATGGGCGTTTGAAAAGAACGATTCACTATCATCGACATGCTTTTCACTCGCCGTAGAACTCTTTTTCAGATTTCTTTCAATGGCGGGCAGCAGCTGTTCAAAATCAACCGGCTTATCGAAAAAGTCATCGACCTCAAGTAGTTTGGATAGCTCTTCCTGCTCTTTCTGAGGGAAAAAACCGCTGCAGAATATAAATGGGATATTAGGTAAACTCTCGGAACCGCGCACATAGCGACAGAGTTCAAAACCATCGACTCCAGGCATCAACAGATCGGAAATAATCAGATCAGGTGTCGATTTTTCAAGAATATGAATTGCCTCTTCGCCAGTGCCCGCTTCATCAACCGTATATCCGGATGACATCAGAACCTCATTCAGCGATTTTCGGAACGCCACATTGTCATCGACAACTAAAATTTTTGCCATGCAGTCTCCTCTTTCAATCTATCGGATAATATAGCAGAAACTTGAATCTTCTTATACTTGTTTGCTTTTGAGAGTGGAGCCAGCTATGAATTGTGATATAGATCACGCTATAAGACTATAGAGGACGTTAGAATGCTAGCATTCTTCATACATAAGCAGTTCCGGAGTCAAAAAGATGAGCATTACAGTTAAAAACATCCTAAAAGAACACAGCCTTTTTTCGCTCATGCCTGATGAAGCTCGAAAAGAGCTGCTTAGAAAAAGTGAAACCATTCTCTTCAAGCCGGAAGAGAAGATCATCACCGAGGGAGAGTTTAACGAATACCTCTACCTGATTATTGGCGGTACGGTTCGCATTGCCAGTGGCGGTGAAACTATCACCACGGTAGATGGTCATAAAATTTTTGGAGAAATCTCATCATCAGGAATGAGTTCACCCGTTGCTGATGTGATTGCTGAAACTGATGTCACGGTATTTGCATTTCCACTTGATGCGATTGTGGATGCATCTACCGAGCATCCAGACTTTGGTGAAGAGCTGCGCAATATTGGCATGAAACGCTTCGAATAAACCTTCGCTTACCCTTTTTTAATAGCCCGGGCTAAAAAATCGAGGTGGTCGATACCGAAAAAGAGTTCAGGGCGGCCCTTTCCATGCAGAATAAAGGTGGGAACACCAAAGGCTCCTGCTTTCAAAGCCGACTCCGTATCTTCATTCAATGAATCATTAGCGCATTGACACCAGGCAGTAGAAAAACCTTTCAACACGAAGAGTCGCTCAAGCCACCCCTCTTCCCTAGGATCAATTTCACCCGACCAGAGCGCTTCAAATACCCCCATCGAGAATCGCTGTCGATCAGCATTATCTAGCCCTGCGGCAATACGTAGAGCCGGACGACTGTCAAAGCTACCCGGTCTGATCATCTTAAATGGGACCTGCAGATAGTCTGCCCAGCGTTTCAGATCACGTAGTGAATAGAGCGCCTTGTTTTTAATCATCCCCGGCGGTTTATTTCCAGATAGTTTGATCAGCTTTGGAAGATTCACAGGAGCCCACTCAAATTCGACTGGGTTACTCTCAGAGAACTTCTCCAATTGTGTGGCTGCCAGATAGCTGTAGGGGCTGATGAAATCGAAGTAGAAATCAACCCATTTCAACTTCTTTTCAACCATCTTTAAAGGCTTACTCCTTACGCAAGATCACGCAGGAGAGCGGAGGCAGTGTCAGGCGCACTGAATATGATTTATTCATCCAGGCGAAATCTTCACTATCGACACCGCCAATATTACCAATATTGCCACCACCATAGAGTTCTGAATCGGTATTCATCACTTCGCGGTAGTAGCCTGACTCCGGCACACCCAGACGGTAGTTTTCCCTTGGCACAGGGGTCAGATTAAGTGCAACCACAACTGAACCACCATGCTTATCGCGGCGAATGAAGCTAATGGTCGAGTGAGCAGCATCGTTACAATCGATCCACTCAAAACCGCTTGAATCAAAATCGACTTCGTGCAGCGCCGGAATATCACGATAGAGATGGTTCATGTCCCGCATCATCAATTGCAGGCCACGGTGTGGCATGAAGTTGGACTGATCCCATGAGAGTGATGCATCATGATTCCACTCCGGCCACTGACCGAACTCGGTACCCATAAACTGAAGCTTTTTACCCGGATGGGTATACATGTAGGCATAGAGTGATCTCAAATTGGCAAAACGCTGCCAATCATCACCTGGCATTTTGCCCGGCATGGAACCTTTTCCGTGCACCACCTCATCATGCGAGAACGGCAGTATAAAGTTCTCGGTATGGGCATACATAATGGAGAAGGTCAATTGATCTTGATGATAGCTACGATGGACAGGGTCATTCTCAAAATAGCTCAATGTATCGTTCATCCAGCCCATGTTCCATTTCATGGTAAATCCTAAGCCACCAAGATAGGTCGGACGACTCACCATTGGCCATGAGGTTGACTCTTCGGCCATGGTCACTGCACCAGGATGACGCTCATGTACTAGATGATTAAACTGTTTTAGAAATTCTACAGCTTCAAGATTCTCACGGCCGCCATACTTGTTTGGCATCCACTCGCCCTCTTCACGTGAGTAGTCGAGATAGAGCATGGAAGCCACCGCATCGACTCGCAGACCATCAAGATGGTACTCATCAAGCCAGAAAAGTGCTGAGGCGGTGAGGAAATTACGCACCTCATTACGTCCGAAATTGAAGATATAGGTTCCCCAATCCTTGTGCTCACCCAAGCGGGGATCTTCATGCTCATACAGCGGTGTGCCATCAAAGCGAGCAAGACCGTGTGCATCCTTGGGGAAATGGGCGGGGACCCAGTCAAGAAAGATGCCGACTCCATGCTGATGGCAGTAGTCGACAAAGTAACGGAAATCATCAGGTGTACCGAAGCGGCTGGTAGGGGCAAAGTAACCCACTGTCTGATAACCCCATGAACCATCGAAGGGGTGCTCGGTAATCGGTAGCAGCTCAATATGGGTGTATCCCATCCACTGGCAGTACTCGACCAGCTGATGAGCCAAGTCACGATAGTTCAGATATCCAGCCTCACCCTCACCCTTGCGCCAAGAACCCAGATGTACCTCATAGATATTCATCGGCTTGTCCAGTGCCTGATTCTCAGGACGACTGCTCATCCAACCAGCATCATTCCAG
>Ga0316191_10000195_pt1 | contig 35578 bp, 20 predicted proteins | sample Eddworburr2cm_MG_FD_204928 | JGI IMG/M metagenome (GOLD analysis project Ga0316191, IMG submission 204928) | Coastal sediment microbial communities from Maine, United States - Eddy worm burrow 2 cm | ecosystem: Environmental > Aquatic > Marine > Coastal > Sediment | place: USA: Maine...
ACGACCCGTCGGAAAGAGGGAGGCGTGCCAAGCGAAGAGGCGCTCTTCGGTCAGCGGCTCCTCGTACTTCCCGGTCGCGTCCAACATCATCTCGACGACGCCTTCGACCTCCCCCTCAGCAGAAACAAGCCCCCCGGCATCCAGGCCGAGTCGCCGGGCGATGGAAGATCGGACCTGGTCACGATCCAGATCCTCGCCCTCGATCTCGCTCGACTTGACCACGTCCTCGGTCAGCGTTTGGAGATGGGCTTCGTCACGCAGACGGAAGCCGAGTGCCTCCATCCTCCCCAGAACGAGGCCTTGCCGGCGCGAGACCGACGCAAGCAACGCGGATAGGGCCTTCTCGTCCCAAGTGAGCGCCGGCCATCCCGTTCTTTCCCACAAATGCAACCTTAACCTCCGCAGGATGTGCGTAGATTAGTGCCTGTTCTTACCTTTGGCAATTAAAATCCGCATCCGGTGCGGAGATTAAGAGGCTTAATCTCCGCACCAGACCCCGCGTTGACCGAAAACTGAGCCGAAGGTGTGTTGGGACGATCGGTGACCGGTGTGCAGTTGGTCACGCCGCAAGACGATGATAGAAACGCAGCATCCCGCCGAGTCGCTGAGCACATTCGACGGTACTCGATGCCGATCCGGCGCGGTCGTCGGGTTCGATTAGCCGATTGTCGATGCCCTGGTGGTTCCGCTCCCTATGGTAATGAGCGGCGTGCTCGCGAGTTGCTTTCCAAAGCGACCGTTCACCGAAGAAGATCATCCGATCGAGACACTCGTCCTTAATCGACCTGACGAATCGCTCGGCATAGGCAAAACTCCGAATAGGTGCCACAATGCGCATTGACTCATGGTTCGTTGAAACGGATGAAACCAATTGATGGGAACGTGTCTGAATCGATTAGGAAACTCTATTTGCAGTGCGATGGAGACGTGTGGAGATGCCCTGGGTGTTTCTGTATCGTGATTCCGTCTGGCTCGCGGTGCAGCAATTGCGGGAGATTCGTTGATGACTTTCTTCCGCTTTTCTTGTAGCGGCCACATTCCGTGAATTGTCCGTACTGACTGGCGAGGTCGAGCCCAAGAGTGAGGCACCAGCGCAGCACTGTGTCAGAACTGTGCCAAAACTATCGTCCACCATTGGGTAATAATGAGGAATCGACCACCGGTCCAGGAGTCAAAAACCCGCTTGTCTTGCCCTCTGTTGCCCAATAGTACCCACCAGTCCACCCCCACCAGAAGGACTTGAAATCCCCCGAGCCAACGCTCTTCCGGGTTCGAGTCCCGGCTTTGGCACCAAGTCTCTTGGTAGGACCTGCTGACCTCGTATTACCAGACGCTCGCCGCACGATTCGCGCCGCTGCGTGCCGCGGATCGTGTGAAAGCCGGCGTTCTCGTTGCCGGCGGTCCGCTAATCTCTAGCCCTTGGGCTTGCGGCCGCCTCATGATAGTTTCGAGCCGCTGTATATCGCACCAAAAGGAAGTTCTGAGTTGACCGGGGGCGGCGACTTCACCCTGGGCCCGATCAGGAGGTGGAAGTGAGATCCAAGCTGTGGACCATCATGTTGATTCTGGGTGCCGCAATGTTGGCGTACCCGGTTTTGGCTGCAGGCAAACCCAACATCATCCTCATCGTGTCTGACGATACCGGCTACGGCGATCTCGGTCCGTACGGGGGCGGGGAAGGCCGAGGAATGCCCACGCCAAACATCGACAGCCTCTCGCGGGAGGGGATGACGTTCTTCTCGTTCTACGCTCAGCCGAGTTGCACGCCGGGACGGGCGGCGATGCAAACCGGGCGGATACCCAACCGCAGCGGCATGACCACCGTGGCCTTTCAGGGTCAGGGTGGCGGACTTCCCGCTGCCGAGTGGACCCTGGCGTCGGTTCTCAAGACCGCCGGCTACAACACATTCTTTACAGGAAAGTGGCACCTTGGTGAGGACGACTACGCGCTGCCCAACGCGCAGGGCTATGACGAGATGAAGTACGCCGGCCTCTATCACCTCAACGCCTACACCTATGCCGATCCGACATGGTTTCCCGATATGAGTTCTGCGCTGCGCGCGATGTTCAAGAAAGTGACGAAGGGTGCTCTCTCTGGCAATGCCGGGGAAGAAGCGGTCGAGGAATTCGAGATCAACGGCCAGTACGTCAACACACCTGACACGAGTACCCCCGACTACCCGAACGGCGTCGTTGGGATCCCGTTCTTTGACGGCTACGTCCAGCAGGCGTCGCTCGACTATCTCGAAAAGGCGACCAAGTCGGATACGCCGTTCTTCATGAGCATCAACTTCATGAAGGTGCACCAGCCAAACATGCCGCACCCCGATTTCATTCACAAGTCCATGTCAAAGTCCAAATATGCTGACTCCATCGTGGAGCTCGATTCGCGGATCGGGGCCATCATGGACAAGGTGCGTGAGCTTGGTCTCGACAAGAACACACTCGTCTTTTACACCACAGACAATGGCGCCTGGCAAGACGTTTACCCCGACGCCGGCTACACGCCGTTCCGCGGCACCAAGGGCACCGAGCGTGAAGGGGGCAACCGCGTTCCGGCTATCGCCTGGATGCCCGGCAAGATCGAAGCCGGAGCGAAGAACCACGATATTCTCGGCGGTCTCGATCTGATGGCCACCTTTGCCAGCATCGCCGGCGTGAAGCTGCCGGAGAAGGACCGCGAAGACCAGCCCATCATCTTCGACAGCTACGACATGTCGCCGGTCCTGTTCGGCACCGGCAAGTCTGAACGGGACGCGTGGTTCTACTTCACCGAGAACGAGCTGTCGCCCGGAGCGGCACGAGTGGGCAACTACAAGGCGATGTTCAACCTACGGGGCGACAATGGCCAGTCAACCGGTGGCCTCGCAGTGGACACCAACCTCGGATGGAAGGGCCCGGAGAAGTATGTCGCCACGGTACCCCAGGTATTTGATCTCTGGCAGGACCCCCAGGAGCGCTACGACATTTTCATGAACAACTATACGGAGCGAACCTGGACACTGGTAACGATCAGCGAAGCGATCAAAAAGAAGATGCAAACCTACGTGAAGTACCCGCCACGGCCGTTGCAGAGTATGAGTTACTCGGGCCCGATCACGCTCAGCTCCTACTTCCGCTTCCTGCACGTCCGCGAGCAGCTCGAGAAGGAGGGGGTCAGCATCCCGATACCCACTGGGAACTGAAGTCACTGACCGGACCGTAGGCCTCCGGTGCCAGGTGTCCACCTGGGTGTCCGTAATTCTCGGACTGTAGAACGCTCCTCGTACTCCTCGTAAAAGGAAAAGGGCGACGAATCAAACAAACGTTGATTCGTCGCCCCTTTCGTTTCGGCTTGAAACCCCCTGAGCTTCAGCTCATCCGGGTTCGAGTCCCGGCTCCGGCACCATTAGAGGGTTTCGGATTCGCAACCGGTTCACTCGAGAATCCGAGCTCAATCTTCAGCAGGCGAGCTATCGTTGAGGCAGGATGTTCAATCGCGACCAGGATCCCGACGGGTTCCATGATTCCGAGTTGGACGAACTCGAGAGGCTCTCGAATGGCGTCATCGATCTGATCGAGAGTGGTCACCTCGACGAGGCACAGCGGAACTGCCTTGAACTCAAGACGCGATTCCCCGACCAGATCGACTGGATCGAGCGTTCCGCGGCCGTGTGCGAGGCGCGCGGACAGATCGACCAAGCCAGCGACCACTATCGGCGATGTCTCGCCCACATTGACAGCAAACCCGACGGTTTCGACTCGGACAGCAGGGAGTGGTACCGGAGTCAGATCGATCGATTGCGCAAACCGTCGACGAGCGACCGCTCAAACTAGTCGCGGGATCGCTTCATGGGCCAATCAGCGTATCGCCCATTGACTGACTAAGCCATTGGCGTATATTCTCTAGGGTGACATGCAATTCGAGTGGGACCCCGCGAAGGACCGCTCCAACAAGACCAAGCACGGTCTGTCCTTCCGGGACGCATCCGAGTTGTTCTCGATCGACGTTGACTGCCTGGAGATCTACGACGAGGCGCACTCGGTCGAGGAAGACCGGTTCATCGCGGTGGGTCCTGTTTGGCAGGGTGTCATTGTGGTGGTGTATACGGAGCGACAGGAGGAGGATGTTATTCGCATCCTGAGTGCGCGAATGGCAACCTCAAAGGAACGAGATTGGAGTACCTACGAGGCCGACATGGAAGATGAAACCCGCGAACTGACCGACGACGACTTCGATAGTGCGATTCCCAGGAGGCTGCGCGCGCGCATTGCCCGCGGAGAGATTTCAGGTGGGGACGACATCGTCTCGCTCAGACGATTCGTCCGGATGACACAAGAGCAGTTCGCAGGGGCATTGGGGATCAGTGTCCACACGTTGCGAAACTGGGAGCAGGGCCGGCGAACTCCCGAGGGTCCCGCTCTAGCGCTATTGCGAATCGCCGCCAGACATCCCCGCGTCTTGCGAGAGAACCTCGCGGCGTCCGCTTGACGCGCTCTTCTGATCCGCGACCCGAGCCCGTCCGAAACGAGACCCTCCCGATGCTGCACTGTGTCAAAACTGTGCCAAAACTATCGACCACCATTGGGCAACAACGAGAAAGCGACGCCCATCAATGGAGCCAAAAACCAGCTAGTCTTGCCCTATGTTGCCCAACAGTACCCAGCAGTCCACCCCCACCAGTAGGACTCAAAATCCCCTAGGGGAAACCCTGTCCGAGTTCGAATCTCGGCTCCGGCACCATCGCGGACGTCGCGACTCAGAAGATGCGGGTTCTTTTCAGTGAACGACCTGTGGCATCCTCCTGACTGGAGCAGACGATATAGAGAGATCTCGGAGCGACCATGGATCTGAAGTTGGCTGGCAAGCGCGTTCTGGTGACAGGTTCCACCTCCGGTATCGGCAAGGCAATTGCCGCCAGGTACCTGCACGAAGGCGCCGTGGTGTACATCAATGGACGAAGCGTCGAGCGCTGCGCCGAAGCCGCTGCCGGGTTGGCTGCGGCGAAAGACGCTGAGGGCCGTGCTCTCGTGGCGGCGGGGGACCTGTCCGATGCGGCGCAGGTCGATGCCCTCCTGGCTCGGCTCAAGGCCGAAGGCGAGATCGATGTCCTGATCAACAACACCGGGATCTTCGAGGTGAAGGCCTTTGAAGAGATCAATGACGAAGAGTGGATGCAGTACTTCAACGTTAACGTTCTGAGTGCCGTACGCCTGTCCCGTGCGCTGTTGCCCGCGATGCTCGAGCGCGACTACGGCCGCATCGTCAATATCTCCTCCGAGTGCGCGATCAAGCCGCTGGGACAGATGGTGCACTACTCCGTTACGAAGACCGCGCTGCTGTCCCTGTCCCGCGCGCTGGCCGAGTTGACGAAGGGCAAGAACGTCACCGTCAACTCCGTTCTGCCGGGTCCGACCTGGACCGATGGGGTTCAGAAATACTTCGACACCCTGGCCGAGCAGGATGGCAAGTCGGTGGACGAATTGATCCGCAACTACTTCGCCGATCAGGAACCGACTTCTCTCCTGCAGCGCTTTGTCGATGTCGAGGAGGTCGCTGACGCCACGGTCTTCCTCACCAGCAACCGCGCGATGAACGGCCAGGGCCTGCGGGTCGAAGGCGGCATAGTCCGCGCACTCTAACCCGCGTTTGTCGGCAGAGCAGACGATCTGCTGGGCGGTCGAGTCGAGGATGCTCCCGGCTATTCTCGATCATTCTCTTCCCGTTCCGCCGTTTCTGCTTACCCTCTGAGTGGGCCCAAGTCGGTCCAGTGAGTGAGGGCCATCCGGCTCCCTTCCTCGACCGGGGCGATTTCAACCGCCCCGGGTTTGTCGGAGGGCTCATTGGTCGAGTGTCGACGTATCACGGGGCGGGCCCGCCGACTCAGGTGTCCACGGGGGTGTCCATAATCCTCGGACTGCAGAGCACTCCTCGTCCTCCTCGTAACGGGGAAAGGGCGACGAATCAAATAAACGTTGATTCGCCGCCCCTTGTTGAAGAACTGAAAATCCCATCTGACCGCAAAGTCGTCCGAGTTCGAATCTCGGCTCCGGCACCATGGACGCCGAGGAGAGAGAAGGCCTAAGCGCACTCTTACAGGGAGTCTCCGCCGGTCTCGCCTCGTGCGGATTATTCTTGACAACGCCTCCATAATCTGATGTATTCTTACATCGTAATGAATTCTGATGTAGGGCTCGGCCGGTGAAGAACGACAAGCGCGAAATCGACTGCCGGATGATTCGCTTTGAGCAGGTGTGTCGGGGTGCAGGTGTCAAGCTTACCCACCAGCGGATGGAGATCTTCCGCGAAGTCGCGCGGACCGACGACCACCCGGACGCGGAGACGGTCTGCCGGGCCGTTCGCAAACGGATCCCTACGGTGTCGCTGGACACAGTCTACCGAGCCCTTTGGTTGTTCGGCGACCTTGGCCTGATCACGACACTCGGCCCACCCCGCGAACGCACCCGTTTCGATGCGAACCTCCGTCGACACCATCACTTCGTCTGCCGTCGATGCGGACTGACCAGGGATTTCTACAGCGACGCGTTCGACGAGTTGAGGTTGCCGCAGTCGGCAAGGACCATGGGCTCAGGCGAGACGACGCACGTGGAAGCACGAGGCGTCTGTCGTAAGTGTGCCACGAAAGAAGAAGCAAGATCGAAAAGGAAGAAGAAAAAGGGAGTGAAATCATGATCTTCAAGACTCGCTTCGCTCGTACCGTATTGGGCGTCGCGGTGATTCTCGTCGCGTCGCTCGCTCTCGCCCAAGACTCGCCCGGTCAAGACGACCCGCAGAAAGGCGACGAACAAGGGCACAAGATGACCGGCCGCGCCATGTCGAATCCGGACTGGTGGCCGAACCAGCTCAACCTCGAGATCCTCCAGCAGAACTCGCTCAAGAGCAATCCGCTGGGCCGCGACTTCAACTACGCCGCGGAGTTCAGCAAGCTCGACCTCGAGGCCCTCAAGAAGGACATCAACGAAGTCATGGCCGACTCGCAGGACTGGTGGCCGGCGGACTGGGGCAACTACGGGCCGTTCTTCATCCGCATGGCCTGGCACAGCGCCGGCACGTACCGCACCACTGACGGGCGCGGCGGAGCCTCCGACGGCGAGCAGCGTTTCGCGCCGACGAACAGCTGGCCCGACAACGCCAACCTCGATAAGGCCCGTCGCCTGCTGTGGCCAGTGAAGCAGAAGTACGGCCAGAAGATCTCCTGGGCCGACCTCATGGTCTTGGCCGGCAACGTCGCCCTCGAGAACGCGGGTCTCAAGACCTTCGGCTTCGGCGGTGGCCGCGAGGACGTGTGGGAGCCGCAACAGGACATCTACTGGGGGCCCGAGGGTGAGTGGCTGGCCGATGCCCGTTACTCCGGCGACCGCGAGCTCGCCAACCCCCTCGCCGCGGTGCAGATGGGTCTGATCTACGTGAACCCCCAGGGCCCGAACGGCGAGCCCGATCCGCTGGCCGCGGCCCGTGACATCCGCACCACCTTCGCCCGCATGGCCATGAACGACGAGGAGACCGTCGCCCTCATCGCCGGCGGTCACACGCTCGGCAAGGTGCACGGCGCCGGTCCGGCTAGTTACGTCGGCCCCGAGCCCGAGGCGGCTCCCCTCGAGCAGCAGGGCCTGGGCTGGAAGAGCAGCTACGGCACCGGCAAGGGCGCCGACACGATCACCAGCGGTCTCGAGGGCGCCTGGACGGCCACTCCGATCAAGTGGTCGAACGGCTACTTCCGGAACCTGTTCACCCGCGAATGGGAGCTGACGAAGAGCCCGGCCGGTGCGTGGCAGTGGACGCCCACGGGCCCGGCGAACGTGCCGGACGCGCACATCGAGGGCCAGATGAACAAGCCGATGATGCTCACGACGGACATCGCGCTGATCAAAGACCCGGTCTACCTCGAGATCTCGAAGCGCTTCTACGAGAACCCGGACGAGCTCAACGATGCCTTCGCGCGTGCCTGGTACAAGCTCACGCATCGCGACATGGGTCCCCACGTTCGGCTGCTCGGCCCCGAGGTCGCAGAGCCCCAGCTGTGGCAGGACCCCGTTCCGGCAGTCGACCACGAGCTGATCGACGAGAGAGACATCGCCTCGCTGAAGAACGACATCCTCGACTCGGGTCTGTCCGTGTCCGAGCTGGTCTCGACCGCCTGGGCGTCGGCCTCGACCTTCCGTGACGGCGACAAGCGCGGTGGCGCCAACGGCGCACGCATCCGTCTCGCTCCGCAGAAGGACTGGGAGGTCAACGAGCCCGATAAGCTCGCCAAGGTCCTCGCCAAGATCGAGACGATCCAATCGAAGTTCAACAGCGCGCAGCAGGGCGACAAGACGGTCTCGATGGCCGATCTGATCGTCATGGGTGGCTGTGCGGCCGTCGAAGCCGCCGCGAAGAAAGCGGGCTTCGACGTCCAGGTCCCGTTCACCCCGGGTCGCACGGACGCCACCGCGGAGATGACCGACGCGGCGTCCTTCGCCTTCCTCCGTCCGATGACCGACGGCTTCCGAAACTACATCGGCGGCGAGCACTATCGCCGTCCGGAGGACGAGCTCGTCGATCGCGCGAACCAGCTCACGCTCACGGCTCCGGAGATGACCGTCCTGGTCGGTGGCATGCGTACCCTGGGCGCCAACTTCGGTGACTCGAAACACGGTGTCTTCACCGCGCAGACCGGTGTGCTCACCAACGAGTGGTTCGTGAACCTGCTGAGCATGGACACGGAGTGGAGCAAGTCCGACCAGGGTGAGTACCTCTACGAGGGTCGCGACCGTGAATCGGGCGAACTGAAATACAGCGCCACCTCGGTGGATCTCGTTTTCGGCTCGAACTCGCAACTCCGCGCTGTCGCCGAGGTCTACGGCAGCAGCGACGCGAAGCAGAAGTTCGTCGAGGACTTCGTCGCGGCGTGGGACAAGGTGATGATGCTGGACCGCTTCGAGCTCAGCGCGATCGCGCGCGGGGGTGCGCCGAAGTCGGCGATGCGTAAGTGATTCGGTTCTACCGTCGTCAGGCTGTCGTCCCGCCCGAGTGGCGAGGCCCAGTTCGAACGGTCGGGACAAACGTCTCCACTTGGTGAGAACAGCGGGGAGGTCACGGCCAGAGACGGCGGCTTCGGCCCCCGGCGGATTACGAGGGTCTTCGAGACGCCCCGCTCTTTTTACCGAAGATCATTGCGTCCACCGAGTACCGCCCGGGTCCCAGGAGCAGGAAGAGCAGCGCGATGCAGAGGTAGATCAACGCAGGCTCGTAAGAACCCTCGAAGCCCACAAAGGGGTCGCCCTTGATCACGGCGTGGAAGTGGACGGCCACCGCCATCGTGCAGAGCAGGCCGAACGAGGCCAGCGGCATGAGCGCGCCGAGGATCCAGGCCAGTCCGCCTCCGAACTCCGAGATCGCGGCGAGGGCCTGAAAGAACCCGGGAGTGCCGGCGTCCGGACCCATCCAGCCCATCGGGTTCTGGATCTTGCCCCAGCCGTGGAACATGAATCCCAGGCCCGCGACGATGCGCAGCGCCAGCAGGCCCACGGCGCCGCGGCCACCTACGAACTTTCCGTACACCACGTCACTCCACTTCATCTCGTCCTCCTCGGAAAGGGAAGAGGGCAACGAATCAAAGAAAGATCGATCCGCCGCCGTTTTCGTATCGGCTTAAGATCCCCTGAGCTTTAGCTCATCCGGGTTCGAATCCTGGCTCCGGCACCAATCGCGTATTGTATGACCTCATGGCCGCCGTCGGCCGAGGCTGCCGGCGGTTGGGAAAACAAGTGCCTGCTCTTGAAGGCGTTCCTCGACGAAGTCGTCGAAGGGAGCGCGAGGGAATCCGAGCTTTGCTGCGCCGACAAGTTCGTCGGCGTGGGTGTGTTTTCGGACAGCCACGTGCGACCGCGCAAATCTAAGTCCGCTGGGACGACTGAGGTACCTCGGAAAAATCGAGATGAAAGCGTGGAGACTGAACGAACCCGGAGGGCCGACGGCGCTGGCCCTCGAAGACCTGCCGCGTCCCGAGCCGACGCCCGATCAGGTGCTCATCGGAGTGCGAGCCTTCGGGCTCAATCGTTCCGAATGGTTCACGCGCATCGGCGACTCGCCGACGGTGCGGCTGCCGCGTGTGCTCGGAATCGAGTGCGTCGGCACAGTCGTCTCGTCCCCGGGGGGACAATTCACTCCGGGGCAACGCGTCTGCGCGATGATGGGAGGGATGGGGCGAGAGTTCGACGGCTCTTACGCCCAGTACACGTGCGTGCCGGTGCCGAGCGTGTTCGCCGTCGAGACCGATCTACCCTGGGACATCTTCGGTGCCCTGCCGGAGATGCTTCAGACCTGCCACGGATCGCTGCACACCGGGCTCGGCGTGGAGCCGCGCGATACGTTGCTCATCCGTGGAGGGACGTCGTCGATCGGCCTGTCAACGCTAGCGATGGCCAAGGACGCCGGGCTGCGTGTCACCTCGACGTCGCGCACCGCAGCAAAGACGGAGGTTCTCCGGGAGGCGCGAGCGACATTTCGCGCGAAGACCTGCAGCGCTACGTCTCCATGGTGGAGACGGGCAAGCTGGAGATTCGCCGGGGTCCGGTCTGGTCGTTCGAGCAACTGCAGGAGGCACACCGGGCGATGGATGAGGATCGCGCCAATGGCAAGATGGTTGTTGTTGTCGCCGGAGCCTGAGCACAGGTGTCCACCTGCGTCGGCCTCGGCGTCGATCACGACCTCTTCCTTGTACCACTGATCACCTTCGACCGCGTGGAACCGATCTCCCGAGAACCCCATCTCGTGGACTTGGACTGGGAGCTCGTGTACCAGACCTGCCAGCGGCCGCCGAAACGCGAGGCCTCGTCGCCGGCCAAGTGGGTCGACACGGAGAGGAGACCGAGAAGAAGCTGGCCCGCCATGTGCCGTTGAGCATACAATTGCACCTCCTATGGGCAAAAGACCAGCACAGCCGCAAGTGATTCACCGTCAGCTCGGGCCCTCGTGCCGGGTTTCCGCTTTCGAGCCCCCGGCGCGGGCGGGCGAGTTCCACCTGTTTGTCGAGCCCGAGAACGATGGAGCTTTCGCGGATCAACTCGAGGAACTGACCCGGATCTACCACGAAGCACTGGAGACCCTCGGCCTGTCGCCGCAGTCAGGGATCTTCAGGCGCTGTTTCGTCAGCGACGCCGCCAATCAGCTGGATCAGGTCATGGCTTCGCCGCTGGGACTCGTCGGCGACGGCGGCGAAGCTGCAGCGGTCTCCTGTATCCAGCAGCCTCCACTGAGTGGACGCAAGATCGCGATCTGGGCCTACCACCTGAGCGACGTCGTACCGGCGGACAAGACGGTGATCCCGACGCCCGAGGTCGGCCAGTATGCCCGTACTCTCGCGGTGGACCGAGGCGAACACACGCTGCTGTGGACTACTCAGCTCACGGGGCGGCCTGCGGGCGCTGACGCGTGCGGTCCGGACTCCCAGACCGACCGCGTCTTCAACGCCTATATCGAGATGCTCGGCGCGCGGCAGGCCACGCTACTTCGGAACACCGTCCGGACCTGGGTATTCGTACAGCAAGTGGACACGCACTATCAGGGCATGGTCGACGCGCGCCGCGAGCTGTTCGCCAAGCACGGCTTGGAGCCCAAGACCCACTACATCGTCAGTACGGGCATCGAGGGTCGCACGGCTCGTCCCGGTAGCCTGGTCACGCTCGATGCCGTGGCCGACATCGGGCTGACGGAAGAGGAGATCGACTACATCGACCGCCTCGACCGTCTGAACCGCACCGACGAGTACGGCGTCACCTTCGAGCGAGCGGTGAGGGTGAACTACGCCGATCGGGGTCACGTCTACGTCGCCGGCACCGCTAGCATTGGTCCCGACGGCGACGTTATGCATGTGGGCAACGTCGTACAACAAGTAGAGCGCACCATCGAGAATATCTCGGCCCTGCTTGAAGCCGGCGAGACCTCGCTCTCCGACGTGGCAGCGATGATCGTCTACCTCCGAGACATCGCCGATAAGGATCGGGTTCGTGCAACCCTCGAATCCGTCTGCCGCGACGTGCCCTACGTGATGATCTGGGCTCCTGTGTGCCGGCCAACGTGGCTCGTCGAGATCGAGGCTCTGGCGATCGTATCCAACGACGATTCCCGCTGGCCGCGGTACTAGAAGGCCTGAGTCGCCCCGAGTTTCCCGATGATCTAGCGCCCGACGAGCGGCGGGTAGATTGCCGGCGGGCGGTCGAAGTCGACCTGCTCGACGTCGGCCCAGGGCACGTACTCGGGGCGCTGACGGCCGTCGACGAAGATCAGCATGCCGGCATTCTTCTCGCCGAGGTCGCCGGTGCGCTCGAGCTGCAGCTCTTCGCCGTTATGAAGAGTCACCCTGGCGTGCTGGGCGTCGCGCTCGTCGCGGCCGGGCGACACGATCGAGGCGATCAGGCCGAATGGGATGGTGTAGTCCACGCCCCGGGATGGGGCGTCGAGCGTCTCGGTGGCCTCGCTCTCGTCGAGGTCGTAGACCAGCCGGCCGGCGAAGCGGTGGCCGGCGCGGGTGGTGACGCTGCCCGTGAGCGGGCTCCCCGGCGGGAAGTCGCGGTAGGCGGGGCCGTTGCCGCCGGGGCTGAAGTCGATACGCTCGAAGCCGTCCCACGAGATCAGCACCCGGCCGTAGCGTCGGTCGTTGACGTAGATCCCGCGGTTGCCGTGGCCGACTTCGTGGGTGTCGGAGAGCACGATCTCGCGGCCGTCGAGCAGCGTCACCAGGGAACTGTCGTGTGAGCGGCGCTCAATAGAGCGGATGGTGTCGAAACGTAGGCTGAGCTCGGCCTCCGCGGTGCGGCCGTCGAGCTCGTCGGAGCCGACGCACTCCTCCCGGTCCCACTGGACGAAGCCGGTGAAGTCGCCCTGCCTCGTGCGCACGGTACCGTGCAGCCGGTAGGGAACCGCGCCTGGCGAGGGGGTGGGGAGGAGCTCGATCGTGCGGATCCACAGACTGTCCAGGTCGATGACGCCCCGCTTGCCGTCCCACACCCGCACGCCGTCGTCGAAGTCACTGGCGGAGAAGCGGTCAAGGTCGAACACGGTCCCGCTCTTGAGAGTCACGCGCACGTCGTCGCCGCGCGCCTCGATGCGTGCGATGTCGCCGAAACGCGCCATGAAAAACCGGCCGAGGTTGATCTGGCGCTCCCGGTGGGCGATCTCGACCCCGAAGATCTCGATCGGGCGGCGCTCCTTGGGCAGCTGCTCGAGCGGCACGTGGGAGACCCAGGGATTCTCGTCCTTGGAGCCGTTGAAGTAGTCGCCCCAGAACGCCTCCTCGTCGACCCCCCAGCGCAGCCGCCCCTCGTAGGTGGCGCCGTCGGCGGTGGTGATCCGGCCGTAGAGGAATCCCGGGTGGGTCTCCTCCGCCGGGTGGGCCTCCTCCTCCTTCGCTGGCTCGAGCACGCGCGACGGCAGTGCATCCGGATCGGGTTCGGGCGGGACAGGCCGGCACCCGGTGATCAATAGCGGAATTGCGAGCAGGATCGAGACGAGCCTCCAGTTGCGCATGACATCTCCTTGGGCGTCGGCGTCGATTATCGAACATCGCCGTGCGAGGAGCGTGTGCGGCCCCTGGAGCTTTCGCGGAGAGTCGGTGCAGATTTCGTGCAGGTCGAGTCGGCGACGATCGCCGCCCTTTGTCGAAGTACATCTGGGCGAATCTATCGAGAACCAGCCGCTCGCACCTGCTCCGGCGTCTCGCCCGTCCACGATTGAAACGCCCGGAAGGAGGAGTTGGGGTCTTCGTAGTCGAGAAGAAAGGAGATCTCGGCGCCCGACATCGCGGAGCTCCCGAGGTAGTGCCGAGCGAGCTTCTCGCGGGTTCGATCGAGCACTTCCTGAAAGCTCTGATCCTCGGCGGATAGCCGCCGTTGGAGCGTTCCTCCAGCTACCTGACGGATCGAGCGCCTACTGCTCCACGCAGATGAACGGCACGTAGTTCGGACACCCGAACGCCGACCACTGCGTCCAGTCCTGCCCGCTCTGGGTCGGGAATCGTCCGATGGACGCGACGTTGCTGCTCGTACTCCTTGTCGTCCAGTTGTCGCAGTTTTGTCTCGGCGGCGGCGTCGTCGGACTGCTTTGCGACCAACCGTTCATGCCATCGGTGGTGGTGCCGGTCCAGACGTAGCCGACGTAATCATTGCCGTACTCCTCTTGCAGGTGGGTGCCGACCGGCCACTCGCCGAGGAATGTGTTCCAGTCCGGGGCGATGACGTCACCGTCCATGTTCACGAACGGCCCGCCCGCGCCGCTCATGCGGTCTCTCGCGTGGATGTACGACGTCCCGGAGGAGTCCGTGCCGCTGATCCAGGCCTTGAACGTCCCGGTCAAGTCGCCGCGGGCGGCCGCGTTCATGCACTTCTGATCGGCCTCGGCGAGTCCGCCGACGTCGCCGTACCCCGGGTCTCCGATGAACACCAGCTTCGAGAAGTCGCAGGCATCGCCGATACCGTCGCCGTCGCTGTCTTCTTGCCCGGGGTTCGGGGTGTTCGGGCAGTTGTCTGAGAGGTCGGGGACGCCGTCGGCGTCGGCATCCGGGAAGTCACAGACATCCCCGATGCCGTCGATGTCCGCATCTTCCTGTGCCGGGTTCGGATCGTCGGGGCAGTTGTCCGACGCATTCGGAACCCCGTCGTTGTCGCGATCCGTGTCGCAGGCGTCGCCGATTCCGTCGTCGTCGATGTCGTCCTGGCTCGGGTTCGCGAGGCCCAGGCAATTGTCGAACATGTCCGGAACCCCGTCGCTGTCGCCGTCGATCTCACAGATCGGTGTGGGGTCGTAGGCGCTCTTGCACGTGTTGTTCGTCGGTTGCCGCTCGACGCCGAAGGAGAGCTCTCCGAACGAACCCTCGACCTCCCCCTGCTGCGGCACGACGAGGTAGAATCGGCTGCCGCTAGGCGGATTGATCTCGACGTTCGTGGTCTCACCCGCCGTGCTGCACAGAACCGGCGACAGGGTGGAGTAGTACCTCAATCCGCCGTCGTAGATGGCGTAGTCGGCCCGGGGTGCCGGACACCAGCTGTGCCAGCTGAACAGCAGCTTTCCGAACTCGCCCTTCGCGATCCGGAGATCCTCCACCCGACCGGCGGCCAAGTCCGGGTCCACGAACGATAGCGCCACGTCGAAGCTCGACGGCCCGGAGCCGTCGTAGCTCTCCGCCTTGCTGAACAAGTTGTAGTCGCCGGCGGTCAGGAACTCGCCGTACCGGTGGGTCCCGTCCAGGATCTCGAAGTACTTCTGCTCGATGTCCTCGAGCCACAGCGATACGTGGGAAGCCTCGAGGGTCGAGGTCAGCGAGACGAAGTAAGTGCGGTCGGTTGTGACCTCGACGTGGACATCCGACCACGTGTCGGCACCCGCGGTGCCGCACTGGCCGTCATTGACGATCGCGCTCTGCGCCGAGCCGCTCGCCGCGACAGAGTACGGGTCCAGCGTGGACATCTGCGACGCGCTGCCGTCGGCGGTGATCGGACCCGGGCCCGATCCGCCGTCGCACGTGTCGGCTGCATCCTGCTGCAGGGAGTCGTCGAACGGCGCAAGCGCGGTCGGCGACGACGTCAGCGGCGCCGGGGTGTCCGCGCCCGCCCAGGTCGAGACGTACAGCTCTCGCTCGTCGACGCCCAGCACGGGGAAGTTTGGAAGGACCGTGATGATCGTGCCATCGACGTACTGGTTGTCGGTCTCGTCGTACTCGGGGACCGTCCCCCAGTCTGCGTTCGAGGTCCACGGGTCGATCGTCCAACCCAGGTAGTAATCGCCGGGGGTCGTGCCCTCGGGAACGATCAGGTGCTCGACCGAGCTGGCCGAGGCGTACCCGGGGAACCCAGGAAACGGCCTGGTCTCCAGCGGAATGTTCGGCGTCGATGCCAACACGTCGTCGGACAGGAAGTAAGACACCTCGAACGGAGCCGCGTTTCCGCCGCCCTCGTTCGACACCCGCAGCTCGATCGACAGCTCTTCCCCGATACGCAGCGCGGTCGGCGACAGGCCGAGCAACGCGCCCGGTTCGGCGTACAGGTTCGGGGTCAATCGTTCGAGCATGGCGAGCCCGATCGGCTCGGAGAAGTTGTCCTGAACATCGGACTGCGATCGGGACCCACCCTCGGTCAGCACGACCATCACGAGCGATTCGGTACCCATGCGAACGATCGAGGTATCGGCCACGACCAGACTGTTGCTACCCGTCGCGCCGCGAAGACCACCCTTGGAATCGGCCCGGATCGGAAGATCGCAACCCCCGGAACCGTCGGGGCGAGGGCACGGGAACAGCGTTGCCAGGGTGTCGGTCGCGCCGAGGTTGGCCCGGGCCTGGGTCGCGAACGGCTCCGAAAAATAGGCCTGCTCTCGGTAGTTCTCCATGAGGTGCCCGAGCGCGCGCGGGGTCGCCGAGTTCAGTCCCATCCCGAAGTACCGGTCTTCGCCGAACGCTGTGTCCGACGAGGGAAAGGTCGGATTCGGTCCCAGACCGAAATGGGCTCGCAGGTCGCCCCACGGGTCGTCCATGTCGACGCACTGCTCGACGCACGTCCCCGCCGCCGTACAGTTAGGGATCGTCGGGTTGCAGTGATCGTCGGTCCCGCAGCGGGTGCACGGTGTCGGTCCGACGCAATCATCCAGCACGGTACCTGAATTGACCGTGCACGCCCGGTACGGGGCGAACAACCGCGGCCGCGCCGTGTGCGACGGGATCTCGAAGTACGAGTCGCCGGGCTGGAACGAGGCTCCCTGCTGGCCGTTCCAAAGGACCAGGCGGTCGATCTCCTCGATGCTGGTGACGACGCCCCAGCCCTGGCCGACACCGGACACATCCGCCAGCCATTCATTCAGGTTGGGGGAGGCCCACGCGCCACCTATGCGGGGTCCGGTCAGCGAAGGGATCGTGGATCGTACCAGCGCCGACGTCGCGGCGTTGTCACTCTGGGTCATCATCGCCGCGTCGAACTGGTCGAGGTCGAACGACATTCCGAGGTCATTGGCGTAGGAGGCGCCCGATGTGGTCATGCCCCCCGACGCGAAACCCGGATTCGGGCGCTCGTCCATGTACCACGGGGCCCCGGTGTCGACGGCATCGGTGTACGCGATGAAGTCGTTGGAGCGATCCAGCTCCCCGGTCGCGATCCGCGACCACAGGTGGGCGTGTACGGCCCACTTCGTGACGCTCGCGAGGTAGAAGAACTCGTCCTCGCGGTACCCGAGCGACTGCTCCGTGCGCAGGTTCTTCGCGAACGCGCCGATCACGCCGGTCTCGCCCGGGTCCGTCTCGAAGCCGTCGAACAGGTCGTCGAGGACCGGGCCCGGCGCTACCGGGTCGATCTCGGCGGCGAGCGCCGCGACCTCGTTCATCGACTTCCACGAGTCGCCCCACACGCCCATGTAGTGGACCTCACCGGGCACCCATGCGGTCAGCTCGAGGTCGGTCATGTAGGCCGCCGAGGTAATGCCGTCGTACGCGTCGATCGCGAAAGAATCCGCCAGGTAGGTGTCGAGCCCCCACGGGCCTCCGCCGTACTGCGCGACCACGACCGCGTATCGCAGGCCGGTCTGCACCGCGCTGTCGTACTCCTCGAGGTCGATGATCCGACCCTGCAGCGGATTGACGAGCGTGTCGATCTCGTCCTTGGTCAACTCTCGATACAGGTGCGTCCGCGGAACGGCCGGGCCGCGGTGGAACACGCCGACGTACCTCGGGGTCCCGCCGGACATGTACACGTCGAAGTCCGTCAGCGAATACCCGACGTTCGCCCGCAGTGCAAGCTCGGCCTCGAACGCGGCCTCGGTGCCTTCGAACACGGCGCCGTGGATATCCGGACCGAACTCCTCCAGGAAGACCGCGGACCATCTCTTGTCGACGTCGTCGGTGATCTCGACGTCTAGCCAGCGGCCGTCGAGGCCCGCCACGGTCGACTGGAAGCTCGCCCATGCCGTGGCGTCACCGTGGATCAGGGTGTGGACCGGGGGCGGCCCGAACACGCCGGCGATCGGAGCCCACAGACCGCTGAAGTAGTGCTCCGGCGCGTCGTAGCGGACCTCGATGTCGACGAGGGTCCGCCCCTGGGCCCTCTCGTTGACGTCGTGGGTCTCGAATGCCGCCTGGGTCTGCTCCAGGTGGTAGGAAGTGCCCTGAGCCGCCACCGGCCGGAAGGACACCAGCACACACAGCCAAACGAGGATCGTGATGTATCTCATGCATCTCTCTGCGTATCTGCCGGGGGAACGTTACAGACAGGCTCAAAAAAAAGTGCGGCGGGTCGGGGGGCAAGGATCAGGATTCCTTTCCGCCAAGTACAAGAGAGCATACGACTTAAAGGAGCCCTCGACCTGCAGGGCCGATGCCCGGCCGAAACCGGTCCGGATCGCACCGATCGGGCCGTAGTGAATCTCGTATTGCTTGGGACTACAAGTCTCCGGGACAGGTCGCGCCCAGGTCCTGTACGGTCAACAACGGGCAGTGGGATTCGACGCCTGCAGGCGTGCGCTCGCCCGCGGTGGACTGACCGACGCTGGAGTAACGCTCCGATTCGCTCCCGGCGACGAGGAACCAGACGTCACCGGCCGGCGGTGTCGAGGTCGCCGAGCCGGAGCTTCCGATGGAGCAGTCTGCCGCGGTGACGGTGGTGAAGTCGCCAAGGTTGCCGAAGAACAGCGCATGATCCGACGCGTTGCACGCGATGTCGTAGGACACTTCGAGATCGGTGCCGTTTTTCATCACCAGGATCGAGGCGGTCGGGTTCGGCGCGCTGCCGTATCCGAAGTCCTGGCGGGAGCTCGTATCGGAACATCCGCGCAGGGCGGATGCAACGTGCGGTGTTCCCACCCCATCGGGGTCGGCGGTCGGAAACGCCCCTGCCGGTAACGTCGCCGTCTGGATCGACACGCTGTACTCTCCCCAGGGTAGCGCCGCGAACTGGTAGTCACCGTCCCCGGCGGTCGTCGTCGTCTGCAGGGTCGCGCCGGCCGAGTCCAGCAGGTCGATGCCGACGTCGTTCCACCCGGGCTCACCGCCGTCCGGGAGCCCGTTCCCATTGGCATCGCCCCAGACCCGCCCTGTGATCGATGTCGACTCGTGGGTGAACATCCACCGGTCGGTCTTGAAGTTGATGTCGTCTCCGGAGTTGCTGACAAGAGCCAGGACGACGTTCACGAGCTGACCGTTGCCGCCGCCGCCTACCGGGAACGGATCGAAGACACCGTTGCCTCCGAAATGGTACGAGTTGTCGTCGAAGAAGCTCGCGATCGGAATGGACACATGCTGCCAGCCGCCACCGGTGGTGGCACACGGTCCTGTCGGGCTCACGTGGCAGTTGAACTGGTACTCATCGTCCTCTCCGTCCGGCGTCCCCGGGATGGAATCGTCGCCGTCGTCGTCGTCCAGCAGGTTGATCTCGACGACGTAGTCCTGACCGGCATCCGGGTTGATCCAGAAGCTGAAGTGGGTCATGCCGGCGAGGTCCCGGGGGCTCGTCCTGCCGAACCCGCCGAAGTAACCGGGCGCGCCGCCCGAGCCGTAACCCGCGATCAGGGATGCGTTGCACCCGTCCGGCGGAAGATCGGTGGTGGAGCCACCGATGCCGCCGCCGCCGTTCCCGTTGAACGTGAACCAGCCGTTCGCGCCGGAGGGGTTGGCGTGGTCCATGCCGTCGAACAGGATCTCGCACTCCGGGAACTCGGGCCTCTGGTAGACCCGCACGTGATCCACGATCAGTTCCTGCGGGAACGAGGTCGTCTCGTCGGGGGGACCGGGAAGGTTCCCGCCGACGGCCATGTTGAGAATGAGATGGAACTCCTCGTCGAACGGCGCCGGATAGCCCCCACCGCTGGAGCTCCAGTGGCTCTGGCAGGAGTACTGCTGCCCGTCCACGTACCAGCGTAACTCGTGAGGACTCCACTCCAGCGCGAACTCATGCAGGCTGTCTGCAAAGGTGCCGGCCGGAAGGGTGAACCCCTCGCTCCAGAACAGGTTGTCCGGCCACGATCCGCCGTAGTGAATCGCTCCGGAGGCGTGGTTCGTGTTGTGCCCGAGGTACTCCATGATGTCGATCTCGCCGCTGGCCGCCCAGGTGCCGTAGGCATCGTCGGTCGAGAGCATCCAGAAGGCCGGCCACAGCCCCTGGCCCACCGGCATCCTCGCGCGCATCTCGAACCGGCCGTACTTCCAGTCGCCGAGCCCAAGGGTCCGCATACGCGCCGATGTGTAGTCGCTACCGCCGAACGACTCCTCGCGGGCGGTGATGATCAACTGCCCCCCGGAGACGAGGGCGTTTCCCGCCAGGTAGTGCTGCAGCTCGTTGTTGCCCCAGCCGCAGAGCGAGGGACAGCCGTCTCCGATCTGGAACGTCCACTTGGAGGGGTCCACCCCGAACCCGTCGAACTCATCCGACCACACGAGCTGATAGTCCAGCTCCGAGGCATGCGCCCCGCCCAGCGCCGCGGCGACGATGAACAATGCGACGGTGATGTGCAGAACTCTCATATCCTCTACTCGCGACAACGTAGCCAGGAACTGCTTCGGAGCCCGCCGCCGGTGGCGACTCTCATACCGGGAAGGCCCCGGACTGTCAACTGCTATGTCAGCCTCAAAAGCCGACCCGGCGAACTCGAGGTGCTCCAACACCATGAACAGTCGATGAGTTCATCGAGCTGGGTCAGGGCTCTGCCACGCAAACGAGTAGCTGGTGCTGCGCCCTCCGACAGACCTCTCACTACGGGCAGCTTCCGGTGATCTCCTTTGCGGTTTCGCCGCAGGTGCCGCTGGGGTTCAGGCCGTTGCGCTCGCCATCGGTGGCGAGGCCCCACGAGCTCTCGACCGCGACACCGTCGCCGCCGACGACGACGAACCACAGGTCGCCGGCGGGAACCGCGGCCCAGCTCTCCGGGTTCGCGATGCCGCAGACCGATCCGGAGATCGTGTAGGCGGACACCTGACCGAGCGAACCGTAGACGATCTTGGCGCTCGGCGGCGCACATTGGTCGTCCCAAACAATCGAGATCTCGCTGCCGTCCGGCGTCGCTCGATCGGCCAGCATCGGAGATCCGCCTGCCGAGCCGTCCGGGATCGGCGGCGGGGTGGTGATCGGCGGCGCGCAGACCTCGTTGAGACAGAGCTCGGGAGCAAAGAAGTGCACGACGACGTTGTCGAGGTACCAGTACAGCTCCGCCTGAGCCTCGTAGTAGTGCCACCGGATCTGCGCGTCGGGCGTGTTCCCGGCCTGGGCCGAGATGTCGATGATCTCGTGCACCGGATTCGCGGTGGACACACCCGTGAAGCGAGCCACGTTGACCCACTGCCCGCCGGTCAGCGACGAGCGCACATCGACGTCCGCGATCTCGCCCGTGTCGGCTTCGAACCAGTGGTCGAACTCCAGCGTCACGATCGGGTCGTCGACGAAGTTCATCACCGGGGTGATGAGGTCCTCGTCCATGCGGTCACCGCCACCCGTACAGCTCGAGTCGACGGCCGCCCACATGCCGGCGATCGGGGAATTCGGGTTCGTGCTGCCACAAGCCGCAGGATCGGCGGCGCTGTCGGCGTACCACGTGAGGCCGTCAGCGGGCCCGCCGCTGCGCGATCGGTCGATGACCGCCCACTCCGCGGGGATTCCGGTCGAAAAGTCCTCGCTGAGAGTGACACCGCTCCGCTCGGCGATGACCTCGCCGACCATCTGCTGGAAGGTCGCGGGCCAGGTTCCTTCGTTGGAGATCATGTCGACCTGGAAGTCGACGGTCTGGCCGCAGATCAGCGCGTCGGTGAGCTGGGCAATGACGTGGGGCGGCTGGGTGGTCGCCGAGATTCCCGGATCCAGGTCTCCGACCGTTGCGGTGTCGTCGAGCATCGTGATGCCGGCGGTGATCGGGGTAACGTGCACCCACGCGTCGGTCACACGATCGGTGCCGTCGTTCTTCACTTCGAGGCTGAACTCGACCTGCTCGCCCACTTCCCAGCGGTTGTTGCCGAGGCCTGCGGTGCCGGTCGAGCAGGCATCGACCTCGATCTGGTGAGACATGAACTGCGCCACGGGACCGCACTGCTGGGCCTCGAAGGTCAGGATCAGCGTCCACTCGACCAGCTCACCCTGATCCGCCCCCGCGTCGTCGGTGACCTCGAGGGTCCAGGCCCCGTTGGCGGGAATCCCGTCCAGCGTCGCCAGGGATCCCTCCGGCTGGTAGCGCCCCGTGAACGGTGCGCTGCCGCCGGTGATGGCGGCCGTGGCCTCGTCATCGAAGATCGTGTCGACGAAGTTCTCGCCCGAGCCGCCGTTGTCGCTGGTCAGCTCGACCCTGATGTCGTTGGGGCCGATCAGGAAGATGTCCAGATCGCCGGTATAGGTGTGGGTCGCGTTCAGGCGGACGTCGACGTCCAGGACCGTGTCGTCATCGGTGACGGTGAGGACACTGGTGAAGGTCGTGTTGTCGACGATCGGGATCGGGGTGTCGGTGCTGACGTACTCCGGCTGGTTGTTGACCCCGGTGGCGAACTCGTAAAACGCTCCCTGGTTGTTGTCGGTGGTCGCGTTTCCGGCTAGATCCGTCGAGCTCACCTCGAAGAGATAGACCGTGCACTCCTGGAGGGACTCGAGCTCGAGACTGTGGGCCGTTACGAGGTTCTCGGAGGCCAGCGTCGTCCCCGGGACGAGCTCGCCGTAGGTTGCGAGGCTGTCGGAGAGTTCGTCGGTGTCCCAGGAAACGACCGCGGACGATCCGGTGACCGAGCCCACCTGGACGTTTCCGATCACGGGCGCGGCGCAATCCGCGTCGGCTGTGTCCTCGACCACGACATTCGTTCCGCCCGCGCCGTCGTCGGCGTCGGTGTAGCTCGCGGTGACGAGGTCACCGTGGCTCACCGAGAGCGAGCCGTCCCCGTTCGCCGGCGGAGCGGCCGAAGTCGGGAACGTTCCCTGGTAGCGGCCAAGGCCCGGCCCGACCTGCGTCAGCGTGACGATCTCGGGTACGACCTCGGTGGCCGAAGACAGTTCGAGGGTGATCGTCGGAGGGTCGCCGGGAACGTTGTCATCACGCAGCGTGATCACGAGCGTGTCGTTGCACGAGTAGACGTCGTCCTGAAAGAGCACGAACCCGGCGGGGGTGTAGGCGTTGACGTGGGTCGCCAACGCGTCGACGATCCCGTAGCCGCGGACGTACATCGGATCGAATCCGAGGCCGCCCGGATCGTAGTCCGCGTTCTTGAACAACTCTTCGCGCATCACCTGCACGGTCCAGTTGGGATTCGCCTGGATCAGGCAGGCCACGGCCGCCGCGACGAGCGGCGTCGACAGCGAGGTCCCGTCTGCGGTCGTGAAAGCGGTGGTGCTGCTCGAGCTGATCGTGTCGGTTCCCGAGCCCAGGGCGAGCAGCTCCGGCTTGACCCGCCCGTCGGCCGTCGGTCCGTCGGAGCTGAACGACGAGATGCTGCCCGAGCTGGTCACGGCTCCGGCCGTGATGACGGAAAATGCATCGGACGGCGCGATGAGGCTCGACGTCGCGGGGTCGGTATCGTGGTACTCGTTGCCGGCTGCGTTGACGGTGTGCACGCCGAAGTCGCTGGCCGTGTTGACCGCGATCGTCGTCACCGCGGTCTCGCCGTCCAGCTGGGCCTGCGTGTACCAGTCGATGTACCCGAGCGAGGAGGTCGTCATGTCGACGCCGTTGGCCTCGAGAAACTCGAGGCCCGCGACGAAGTTGTCCTCTTCGGCAGGGTACTCGTCGGTCGTGTCCTCCGTCTTGGCCAGGGCGAAGGAGGCGCCGAAGGCGCCGCCCACGAGCTCGCCCGGATAGTAGGATCCGAGCGTCCCGAGGATCAACGTGCCGTGACTGTGTTGGCTCGCGGGGTCTCCCGGCTGGTTGCTGGTGTCCGGATCGTTGTCGACGAAGTCGTATTCGGCGATCACGTCGAGCTCGTGCCCGGGCTGGTGGAACGCCTCGTGGTCCCGGCGGAAGCCGGTGTCGAGAATGCCGACGATCACGCCCTCTCCGGTGTATCCGGCCTCGTGCAGGGCGATGAGGTTGATCTGGGTCAGCTGGTCCGTCGAGCGGCCGTAGTCCAGCGCCAGCGACCTGACCGGGACTCCGGGGAGCGCCGCCGCTTGCGCCTCCGAGATCTCCGGGCGCCTCGACCGCGCCACGGGCTGGACCTTGGTGACCGCAGGCAGCGCCGCGATGGCGTCGATCTGCTCGTGGGTGGCCACGGCGCTCACCGCGTTGACCCAGCGGCTGCGAATCCGCACGCGGGCACCGGTGGCCGCGACCTGATCGACGTAGGGCTCATGCACCGGCAGATCGCGAGAGTCGAACAGCGGTCCGCCGTCCGCCCCGCGCAGACCGCGCAGCCGGCGCCGCTCGACGGCGCGGCGATCGTAGGACGCCGCGACATCGGCGATAGCCTCCTCGCGCGCCGCGCGACCGGCCAAGCCCTTGTCAACGAAGAAGATCCAGACGCGGACCGGACCCGCGTCGTCCTCGAGCAGGTGGCGCATGACCGGAGAGAGCTTGGTCTGTGGTTCGGCGTCCGGTCCGACGGCCGGAATCAGCGACGGGACGAGCAGGCAAGCCAGAACGAGCGGGATACGGAATCGCGACATGCCAACCTCCGGAGCGAGCGTGAGCCTCGATGCGGGACCTCTAATTATCCTGCGAAACCGATCCGACGGTTAGCCGAATAACGGACAATCTCGCAATGCCGGCGTTTCTCGAGAACGGCGGGATACGATTCGAGCACCGCTAACGAGGATCTGGCTTCGACGGCCTCGTCACTCGCTTCGCTCGCTCAGGGTGCGTACCAGATCGGGGAAGTATAGGCGCGCTCCTGGTGAATGGTTTCGGCGCCTTCCGGTATGTCGATCCCGTACCGGAACGCGTCGTAGACTACCCAGCGCGGGGTCGGTATTTCCAGCACGCGGGCGTAGTAGAACGCGCTTTGCTTCGGATCGAAGTCCGGGTCGGTCCAGACGGTGCCGAGCTCGGAGCCTCCGATGGTGTTGTACCAGTTGGCCGCCGCGACGTCCACGGTGTTGCCGACCGGCGGTAGCACGCCGTTGGCATCCGGCTCGCGGCCGGTGGACCAGGCCACATCGTAGACCTTCTCGTGCGTGTCGCCCTTGGCGTCCAGCCAGCCCTTGACGATCTGGATGCGGTCCAGATTGGCGCCGATCACATCACGCAGGGCGTAGACCATGAAGGTGGGTGCGCCGGTGCCGTCCCGGGCTCGCAGGTCGCCGCCCATGGGCACGCCTTTCTCGTAGCCCCTGAAAGCGGGTTGGCGGCTGTTCAAATCTTGCGCCGTGAAGTCCCAGCCGCCAAAGAAACGCACCAGGATGCGCGGGCCGGTGGTGCCGTAGACTTCCCTGCGATCCATCGCGTCCCAGATCGCGTCACGGGTGTTTTCTTGCGCCCAGACGCCGGTATAGCCCGACGCGACGAGCTCATAGCCCTCGAAGGCACCGTTCTCAGTCTTGGTGAAGGGGTGTTGCATGCGCGTGGGCGAAGGTTCAGCGTTGGTGGCCTTGCCGAAGAAATTCTCTTCCTCGACGGCGGCGAGCGCGGTGTGGCTATCGGTCGAGCCGATCAGGCCGAATTTGTAAGGGTTGGTGCCGAGACGCTTCTCGAGCATGAGCCCGTTCTTAAGGGCCTCGCGGGCGTATTCGTATTGCAGCATCTTCTCGGTCTTCGACTCGGAAAGGTCCAGGTTGCCGGCGTCCCAGGTTTCGTAGTCGGCGAAGGCGTCGTCAGGCGACAGGAAGGGATGAGCCTCGCCGTCGCCCTTGATCTGGGTGATCTCGTACATCGGCTCCCAGCGGGCACGCGACTCGACGTATGTCTTGTCGAGTTTGCGGCCGGTGTACTGGGCATCGACCGGGAACATGATTCCGTTCGACAGGTTGCCGTTGTGGGCCAGGGCAAGCGCCGCGCCGCCGGTCTTGGACTCGTAGTTCTCCAGCCACCTGTAAAGATCGAGAGGATCGGTCGAGCCGATCGGCGCTTGGGTGGTGAAGGGCACGACCTGGCCAACTTTGGCGGCGCCGTCACGGAAGATCACGTTGCGATGGAGGTTGGCACCGGCGACCAGCGAGGTCCACTCGAAGCCAATCATTGTGGTGAACGAGCCCGGGTCGTTGAAGCGTTCGGCGGCATCGACCACCTTGTCCCAGATCGATTTGTAGGTCTTTCCGCCCGGCGAGTACTCGGCGATCATCTCGGGATTGATCTTACCTTGTGAGAAAGTTGTGATCAGATCCAGCGCAGCGGCAGCCGAAGACTCGCCGCCGGCCTGTAGACCTTCGTACCAGGGCTTCGCCTGGTCGTATTGGAGGATGTCGGGATCACCTGCCGCGAGGTCGTTGAAGAACCCCATGGCATCGGAATGGTCTGCAATCACCAGCCAGTCGAGCGGGCGGCCAAGCCTGGCGGGCTGGCCACTCGAGGCCATGACTTCTTCGCCGCGGGCGAAGCGGTAGGCGTCATCCAGGCCGAGGCGCGCGCCGAACAGACCTGCATCCACGGAGAGGCCGGTGTGCAGGTGGGTGTCGCCCCAGAATACCTGGTCGGGGAAGCTGCGCTGGGCGTAGGGCGAGTAGGCTTTGCCGGGGTAGAGGTCCGATAGTGATTCCTTTGCCGGGACGATCTGCGCGACAGCACTCGTCGCCGTGGCAATAAGCAAGACGGCGCAGGAAAGAATGATGCTCGGGATGGCGCGCCGGCGGCAAAGGGCAGCCTCGTCTATTGAGAACATCTCTTGAGCTCCTGATGATACAGACGGCTTACTCTTGTGAAGCAATTGCGAGGACGTATCATAGCGCAACTGATAGGGGACACTGACCCCGCGGCCTATCGGTTATAGGATTCGTGTCATGCTGCACTTTGACGAAGCGAGCCATACTACCGTGTCGTCCCCATGATCGCGCTCTCCAACATCACCAAACAGTACGGACGGCAAGTGCTGTTCGTCGATGCTTCGTTCCAGTTGCGAACCGGAGAGAAGATCGGACTGGTCGGGCCCAATGGGGCCGGGAAGACGACGATCTTCCGGATCATCTCCGGTGAAGAGCTGCCCGACGAAGGTGGGGTCGCGATTCCCAAGCGCACGACGATCGGCTACTTCCGTCAAGACGTCGAAACGATGGGCGGCACATCGACCCTTGACGAGGCGATCGCCGGCAGTGGACGGGTAGGCCTGCTGCACCGCCGGCTGGCCGATCTCGAGCGCGACATGGCAGACCCGGGCAAGGCCGATCAGATGGACGCAATTCTGGCCCGCTTCGGGAATGTCCAGCACGAGTACCAGGAGAGCGGCGGCTACGAGCTCGAGGCGCGGGCCCGCGAGGTCCTGCACGGGTTGGGCTTTGAAGAGCGCATGATCGACGGCGACGTCGCACACCTGTCCGGAGGCTGGAAGATGCGTGTCGCCATGGCCAAGGTATTGCTGGCCGATCCCGACGTCCTTCTGATGGACGAGCCGACCAACCACCTGGATATCGAATCGATCCTGTGGCTCGAGGGGTACCTCAAGAGCAGCAAGGCCACCGTGGTGATGACCTGCCACGACAGGGACTTCATGAACCGGATTGTCGATCGGATCGTCGATATCGACGGTGGCGCGCTGATCGAGTACTCCGGTAACTACGACAACTTCGTTGCCGAGCGTAGTCTGCGCTCGAGCCAGCGTGAGGCCGCCTACCAGCGCCAGCAGGCGATGCTGGCCAAGGAAAAACGTTTCATCGAGCGCTTCTCGAAACACGCCGCCAAGGCGGCCCAGGTGCAGAGCCGGGTCAAGAAGCTGGACAAGATCGAAACGCTCGAATTACCGAGACGTCGCAAGCTGACCAGGTTCGAGTTCCGCACGCCGGCGCGATCCGGCGAGGATGTTGCCGTGCTCTCGGGCGTCGATAAGCGTTTCGGAGATCGAACGATCTACGAGGGTTTCGACCTGACGATCCGCCGCGGCGAGCGCTGGTGTGTCATGGGCCGCAACGGAGCGGGAAAGACGACGTTGCTCAAGATGGTGGCCGGTGCCCTGGCGCCGGACGGCGGCTCGGTGCGTATCGGACCGTCGGTGACCCTGGGCTACTTCGCACAGCAGGCACTGGACGTGCTGGATCCGCGATCCACGATCCTCGAGCAACTACAGCGCGAATTCCCGCTGGAAACCCAGGCGACGCTGCGCAATCTGCTCGGGGCGTTCCAGTTCCCCGGCGACGACGTGGACAAGAAGATCGCTGCGTTGTCCGGCGGGGAGAAGACCCGGCTGGTCATCAGTCGGATGCTCCTGGACCCACCGAACTTCCTCGTGCTCGACGAGCCCACGAACCATCTCGACCTGGAAACCAAGGAAATGCTGATCGAAGCGCTTGCCGGCTTTTCCGGCTCCATGCTCTTCGTGTCCCATGACCGGGAATTCCTGCGAGGCCTGTCCAACCGCGTCCTCGACCTTCAGCCCGAGGATGCGACCCACGGTCCCGAGCGGTACTCCGGGGGGTATTCCGAGTGGGTCGATGCGACCGGCCAGGAAGCGCCGGGCGTGCACCGCTAGAGGGTCTACCGCCTCATCCACCGTCCCTCGTGTAGAATCCGTGTCATGCTGCAATTCGACGAGGCGAGTCACACCTATACGTACGACGGGCGGAAGCTGGTCTCCGTGACTCAGTTCCTGGGCCGGTTTTTCGAGACCTTCGACGGGCCGAGGATCGCACGTCGCGTGGTGACCAATCCCAACAGCAAGTACCACGGTCGCGATCCCGACGAGCTGGTCGCCGAGTGGGAAGCCAATAGCCGTCAGGCCCGGGAGCTGGGTACGCTGTTGCACCACAACATCCAGCAGCAACTGGTTGATGGCGAAGTCCACGGCGAGCAGAGCGACGAGTTCCGCCACTTCGAGGCCTTTCTCGCCGAAAAGGACTGGCGTCCATTGATGGTGGAAGAACGGGTGTGCTGCCCGGAGGCGGGCATCGCCGGCACCGTCGATGCAGTCTTCGAGGACCCCCGCGGCGATGTGATCATCTGTGACTGGAAGCGGGCGAAGAAGATGAAGTTCGACAATCGCTGGCAGAAGGCGAAGCCGCCGATCCAGCACCTCGACGACTGCGACCTCAGCAAGTACAGCCTGCAATTGTCGCTCTACCGGCACCTGTTGCGGGATCGGCTGCAGGACCGCAACGTCTCGCTACGGCTGATCAATTTCACCGACCGCTACACCGAGATCCCGATCCGCGAGCACCGCGACGAGGTTCGCGCGCTACTGATGGCAGGCCGACCCGCGATCTGATGACGACGGGACCCCTTCACGATCGCCTTTAGTACTCGTAACCTCCCGGCCTTTTTCTTTCAGGAAGGGGTGAAAGAACCCGACCAGGCCAAGGGAGCGATCATGAGTACCCAAGACAGACTCTATGGTTTGGACAACCTGAGAACGTTTCTCATCTTTCTGGTTGTCCTGGTTCACGCTGGGGTGGTGTACGAGGCCAGCGGCTTCATGGCCCCGTACTGGATCGTCGACGACCCGGCAACCAGTGACCTAACCGGCCTCGTGAACCTGATACTGGACCTCCTGGTCATGCCCACGATTTTCTTCATTTCGGGCTATTTCACTCCATCGTCCCTGGAAAGAAAAGGGAACTGGCGGTTCCTGAAGGCCAAGGCCAGAAGGCTCGTGCTTCCCTGGATTATCGCCGTCTTCACCTTGATCCCGTTCCACAACATGTTCTTTCTGTACTCGAGGGGGCTGCCCCAGGAGAGCTGGACCCACTACTTCCACTTCAGCAATGGCACCATCAGCATGAGTTGGCTGTGGTTCCTGCCTGTTCTTTTCGTCTTTGACGTTCTCTACTTGTTGCTGCGGAAGCTGAATCTCCATCCCCGGAAGCTCTCCATGAGCTGGGCCGTGGTGGCTGTGTTCGTCCTGGGCGTGGGCTACGGCGAGCTTGCGAGTGCGCTCGATTGGATCGGGTGGACAAAGACCCCGCTGATTGACTTTCAGAACGAACGGCTGCTTCCCTACTTCCTCCTCTTTTTGCTGGGGTCGCTGTCTTACCACAAAGGAATCCTGGACACTGACAGAAGAAACATGAAGCTCTACATAGCGGTTAACGCAACAGCATGGATACCGATCAACATCTACCTGATCGTGTTGCTCAACTTCTTCTTGCGGCCTGGGCAGTACATTGTCTCCGCGGGTGTCGACGTTTTCGTGCTCTGGGTCTGCTCCCTTCTTTCCATGCTGAGCCTTCTGTACTGCGCGGTGACCACGTTCAAGTACTATTTCAACCGGCAGGGACGGCTTGGCGGCGCCTTGAACAAGCTCTCTTACAACGTCTACATCATTCACATCGCCGTCATGGGTCCCATTGCGTGGGTCCTGCTTCATACCGAGCTCCCGGCCCTTCTGAAGTATCCGATTCTGGCGCTGACCACCTACGTGGCGAGCAACTTGCTCGTCTACGCGTACAGCAAGATGGTCGAGAGATTGACCACGAAACCCCTCACGGTTCATGCATCTTCCAGCTCGCGTGAAAGCTCTCATGGTGGTGCGCAGATTGTTGCGTTGAAGGGTCCATGGGCCGGCCGAGCACGGCCGGCAGCTTCTCAGAAGGTAAATACCCTTCGGTGACGGGTGTTGGACGGCAGTTCCGGCGTCGTCCAGTCGCGGCGGTAGAGTTCCAGCCAGATTCCGTCCAGCTCCTCGCGGTCCGGAAACAGTCTTCGACCCAGTACCCGTTCCCACTTCCACGGCCGGTCCGTCAGGCCCAGGCGCATCGCCGGCGTCGTCGGGTCGCCCCGACGTTCCGAGACCCCCTTGACGAAGTTGCGCCAGATCGCGACAAGAAACAGCCGCTCGACGATCGCGTTGAGTCGCCTTCCGAAGGCGATCGTCTCTCGCTTGTGGGCGGCGAGGGAATGGCGCAGCAAGCCATGGAGCAGGTCAGCCGGAAACATCGCCCGATCCCGGGCGACGGCGCGAGCCGAGCGAGGTGAGCCCTTCGGTCCTCTCGGAGGGTTGGGATGCCGCTCGAGCTCGATCGAGTCGGCACGGCGATGCCGCCGGACGGCCTGGTCGTAAGCCGGATGGCCATCGCCGATGAGCAGCAGAGGGCGACCGGGGGGGCAAAGGGGAAGCAGATGGTCCAGTATTCGGCTGGCAGAGCCGCGGTAGCCACCTCGCTTCGGACGTCGAGCTCGCCGTTTCCGTCGTCGTTCCTGCTTCGGCGATCGGCGCCCGGTGCGGGCATGCGGCGCGGGATCAATCCCGTACACGAACCACGACTGCGCTCCGACGGGTGTAGCGACACCGAAGGGCAGATCCTGGGTGAGCTCGAAGGTCTCGAAGTGATCGAGCACGACGGGCTCGTCCACCTGGCCCTCGAGCGCGGCCAGAGCGCGCCAGAGCAACAGGAGGGCGTGACGACCGAGCAGGGCGCTGATCCGGGTCACGGTGGAGGGAGCGCAGCCGAGTGTGCGGGCTAGCTGGCGATGGGCAGAGCCGGCCTGGAGTCCCGCGGCTACGGGTCGGAGCAATTCGGGCCGTTTGCGGTAGTAGATGAGGGAGAAGGCACGGCGGGAGAACGTACTGCCGCAGCCCATGCAGCGGTAGCGAGGAACTTCGTCACGGCGCGCAGTGCTGTAGGAGCCGTGCTTCCGGCAGCGAAAGCCTTCGGGTTGGGTATGGTGACGGCAGTCTTTTCTGGGGCAGAAACGCGGACGAAAATCCTGCAATCGATCAACGGGAGTGCGCGGCCAGTCCACGCTGCGTGTTATGGCAAGCAGCGTGCCGGGTGCGGGCGTTAACCCAAAGGTCCATGAACCAAGGACTTGGAAATTCGAGTGCGGACACCGGTGTCCGCCGACGGGCACCGAATGGACAGCTGCGCCCGCATTCGGACGCAACAGTCTTGGCACCACCATGGATAGCTCGTGCAACGGCAAGGCCTGGGAATGAACACCGGCACCGCCCGCCTCTAGAACCTTCCTCCCGCCCAAGAACCTCAGCAAAGGGCTGGGGTAGAATGAGTCGGGAGGGGGCTCACTCCATGGTCGGCCGCACACTGGCTCAGTATCGGATCGAGGAGAAGCTCGCCGAGGGCGGGATGGGAGCCGTCTACCGCGCTTTTGACACGCGGCTCAAGCGCGACGTGGCGATCAAGATCCTGAGCCGGTCCGAGGGAAGCGACGACGAGCTGGCCCGCCTGCTTGCCGAGGCTCGCGCCGCCGCGCCGCTCAATCACCCGTCGATAGCCACGATTCACGAGGTAGGGGAGACCGACGGCGTTCCCTACATCGTCATGGAGCTGGTGACGGGAGGCACGCTGCGCGAGGCTTACGGCGGGGAGAGCTGCGAGCCGCTTACGCTGGCCCGCATCGGGAGGGAAGTCGCACTCGGCCTCGAGGCTGCCCACGAGCACGGGGTGATCCACGGCGACGTCAAGCTGGACAACCTGATGATCGGCCCGGACGACCGGATCAAGATCCTCGATTTCGGTGTTGCGCGGCGCGTGCCCCGGGCCAACGTCGACGCGACGCTGAGCATCGGGGATGTCCGCTGGAACGACCCCGGCGTGGTTTCGGGCACCATCGCGTACATGGCTCCCGAACAGCTGCGCGGCGAGAAGATCGACGGTCGTGCCGATCTCTACTCGCTGGGTGTGGTGTTGTACGAGCTGGCGGCCTGTAAGCGGCCCTACGAGGGGGAAACGGCAACCGCGGTGATGGCGCAGGTGTTGAGCGAGACGCCTCCGCCCCTGAAAGATCTCGAGCTGGGGCAGCCCGCCGAGCTCGTCCGCATCGTGGGTAAATTGCTGGCGAAGGACCTCCGGGAACGCTACCAGTCGGCGCGCGACGTCGCGATCGATCTGAAGAGTTTTCTGCGCTCGTTGGAGTCCGGAAAGGTCGCCGTGGCGGATTCGCGCCGGTCCGTCGCGGTGCTGCCGTTCCCGCTTCTCGCCGGCGGGGTGGAGGACGAGTTCCTCAGCGTGGCGCTCGCCGAGGCCGTCGCGCACGGGCTGAGCCAGAACGCGGAGCTCGCGGTGCGGCCCACCAGCGCCGTGATGCGCTACGCGACGCAGAAGGTCGATCCGTTGCTGGCGGCGCGCGAGCTGAACGTGCAGGTCATCGTCGAGGGGAGCATTCAGAGGCTGGGGCCGCAGATGCGCGTCCGGGTGCAGGCCTGGGAAGCCGCGCAGGGCTCGACTTTGCTTTCCGTGAAGCTTGATGGGCCGATGGCGGAGCTCTTCGATCTCCAGGATCGGCTGGCCGATGCACTGGCCAACGGGCTGGGACTTGAAGAGGCGGCGCACTCCACGGCGGAGCCCCCGACCCTCAACTCGCGCGCCTACGAACTGTACCTGCGGGCCAGCGAGCGACTGTTGCGGTACACGAAGTCGGGCACGCATCAAGCCATCGAGATGCTCCGGTCCGCCGTGGAGATGGACCCACGATTCGCGGAGGCCTGGGCGCGCCTGTCGGCGGCGACGGTGACGATGGCGGTGCTGTTCGATCCCGATGCGCGGTGGTACGTCAAGGCCGAAGCGGCGGTGGACCGGGCTTTGAAGCTCGACCCGCACAACCCGGAGGCCTGGGCCGCCCGTGGCCGGATCCTGTGGTCAGCCCACCGCGACTTCCGGCACGCCGACGCCCTGCGTTGCTTCGGAAAGACGCACCATCTCCCTTCTCGTCCTCACGACGGTCCGCTGTGGGAGGGCGTGGTGCTGCTACACATCGGGCTGCACGAAGAAGGGCGTTCCTGCCTGCTGGAGGCTTTGGAAGAGCAACCTGACGATTTGATCGCGATGCTCTCCCTCGGGGAGATCGCTCATTTCGAGGGAAAGCATGCCGCGGCCCAGGAGCACTACGACCGCACCCTGGCCCTGGATCCGTCGCATGTCTTCGGCAACATGTTCGTTCAGGCTGGTCTGCTCTACCTGGATGAACTGGACAAGGCCGAGCGAGGCCTCGTCAAGGCGCGCCAGATCGTCGGGGAGGATTCCTTGCTGCAAAGCGCCGAGGCGTTGCTGTGGGCCAAGCGTGGAGAATCAGGCCGCGCCGACGAGCATGTCCTCCACGCGCTCGACAACCTGCAGTCTCTGTCCCATGCACATCACACCCGGCACTACGTCGCCGCCGCGCTGGCCACGATGGGTCAACCCGAGCGGGCCCTCGAACAGCTTCGCCTGGCCGCGGAGACGGGGCTGCCGAACTACCCGCTGTTTCTCGTGGATCGCCATCTTGAATCGCTGCGAGCCCGACCGGATTACGTCGAGTTCCTGGCGGGCCTCAAGCCGGGCTGGGAGGCTTGCAGGCGCGAGTTCGGGCGTGATGGCGGTTTGCCGGGGCCCGAGGCCCTGAAGCCCTCTTAGAATCCGGCCAGGTCGGCGACTCAACGCCGCACCACCCAGGTGCCCGCCAACTTGTCCTGCAATCCGCGGTGTGGATGAAGAGCCGCGTAGACCGCTGCACCGACCCACAGGAGAAGCAGCACGAGGGTGAAGATGAAAGCGGTACCTTCGGCCGGATGAATCAACAACGCCATGAATGAGATTGGTAGAGCCAATGGGAGCCAAATGATCGCCCAGCGAGCCAGCAGGTGCGATCGGGAAGCGAGGGCTCCCTTGGCGTTGACCACCGCCAACCTGAAGATGGCGTGACTGGCGGTACCGCGGAACGGGAGTGACAGGAGCTGAATCAACGCTATGGCGCCCAATACCACCACAGCCGAAACGATGACGATCTCACCCGGGGAGTCCATCCACGGCTTGTCGTGATAGCGCCCGACAAAGAACGCGATCCAAACATAGAGAGGCAGCATGAAGATCGACCCCGCTCGAACCCCTTGGCTGACCTCGGCGGGTCGGTCCAGGAGTCCACGCAGGGTGCCGGTGAGGAAGCTGAGTTTCTCGAACTTCCCGTCCTCGAGGTTCTGCAGCACCGGTCTGGCATGGACGGAGAGGCTGGTGGATTCGACGCAAGCGGCGACGGCGCCCAGGAAACGTTGTTGACCGGCGACGTCTCCAGCAGGAATGCGTTCGGCGGAGGACTTTGCATCGGGCCAGGGTTCGTCGAGCAGGATGGCGCGCCCTTCCGCGGTGATCCAGACGTGATCGAGGCTCAGCTCAGCGGGCAGGGTTTGATCCCCGGTCGCGTCCCACAGTTCGGACGCCAGGTCGTGGAGCCAGTGGCGCAAAGTACCCCACGGCACTCGCTTCCCGTCTTCGACCAGGCTCGAAAACGGAACTCCCTGAGTCGCCTCGAAGGCATCCCAGGTGCCCTCGGCGGTCTCGACGCTCTGCAACCAGCGTTGACGGCCTGGGCGGGCGACATTGCGTCGAGCCAGGGGAAGCTCCGACGCACTTCGCCGCAGCATCCAGACCTGGCGGCGTAGCACCGGATCGATGCCGACGATCCACTCTCCGGGGACCATCTCCTTGATGATCCGGTAAGGCCCGAGCGATCCAGCGCCGTCGGTGGGAACTTCCAGCTGAGCTAAAGGCTCGATCGACGGTCGCACCGTGCCCTTCGGCTTGATCACCACCCTGGTTCCGCTGGCGAGGTCCCAAAGGGTGGCAAAACCGTTCTCGCGGCGCGCTCTCCATGCCAGCAAACCCA